>AUXO015907363.1_pt1 | contig 27174 bp, 42 predicted proteins | sample 768731 | NCBI WGS metagenome assembly AUXO01 (sample SAMN02715735, study PRJNA202380) | gut metagenome | biome: sheep rumen | host: Ovis aries | place: New Zealand: Palmerston North
TCCAACAGTCTTGTTTATCAACATATCATGGGTTCATGGGCAGACCCTCACAGTGTCATAGATATGGGTAATATCACTCCTGCTATCGGCGCATGGGTCGATTACAACGGTCAGATGATAGGCACATTCTATCAAGAGAAAGAGTTCGACGCTGATTGCTCAAGAGCCGATGTCATGAACTATATGATAGATACACTATACATTGGCGGAAGATACTGGATAGACGAATACTGCTTCTTCAGGATGAGAGGACAGCAGAATTTACGCAGACCTGTCATAGCTAAATGGAGAGACTACGGTTCTCTGTTTATCAGTGAAAGCATATCCTACAATGATAGTGGGTATTACAATGATACGATAGTACGAAGCGAAGTCAAAATCAACGATGTAACAATGTCATATCTCGGCGAGTTTGAGGAGAACGACGCAACTATCTCACAGGGATATAGAGTTAAAATCAAGAACGTTACCTCGCTACAGTCAGATCAAGAATGTAAGAATGAAGCCGCTATACAGACTTACAGGTCAATGTGGGGCAAGGAAACCATCACGGTAGAGCTTCAAGACGCCTATATATTCGAGTTTGTTAGCCCGTCTCTGTGTGTAGGATGTACCATCGAATATCAGACTACATATGGATATACTACTGACTGCACAATCAAAAGAATACAGTTCAGCGATAATAAGATAACGCTTGAACTCGTACCGTTCAAGCCCTTGTACCCTGTTGAACAAAGTGAAGAAGTTCAGAACAATTCTCTCGGCACACCTATTATAACTGGTCATGAAATTATCCAATCAAATGGTAATTACTATATCAGACTTTACGTTGATGGCGATGACATTGATTACGGATTCCTCAAAGTATTTAGAACTCCTAATACATTTATAGGTGAAAGCTGTAAGATAGATGGTCAAGGCAGAAGATACGCAGATGTGCTTGTTGATAAGAATGGCGTGTATGGTTTCTGCGTTCAGCTTGCTTCACCATTCTTTGAATCAAGTGGCTGGAGTGGAAATGAAACCAACGAATTTGTTCCATATGAAGTCGTGGTTAATAATGTAACTGTACCCGCACAAACTACAGACCCCGACCCGTATCCACATCCAAATATATTTGAGCCTACAGAAGCTCATAATCCTTATCTTTTAACTCAAACTAATAGTGCTCTGGTTATCAGCGATAACCAACATCTATCTATATAACGGGAGGATATATCTATGCCAGATGTATTTATAGGCGATTTGCCTCAAGCAAGTACAATATCTGCTAATGATAAGCTTGTGGGCTATATTGGAGGAACTGTCAAGAATGTCAATTTCTCTACGCTAAAGGAAAGAATAATCTCCGAGGTCGGCACATGGGATAACACTGCTGGGAAGCCCTTCGACGATATAGATGCTGAATATTTTTCAATTCTGGTAGAAGGCTCAGGTGCGAATGTAACTAAACTCCTCTCGTTCAGCACAGAATATTCAGAATTACTTCAGAACGTTTCTGGCGATCTGGCAGGAATCAAGGACTACATATCATACACCGACACTCCAGCACTTACCTGCAATGAAGCATTAAGTGTTATCAACAATGCTTTCATGAGCGATTTCGGATACAGTGCATCTTATGACAGTGAAAACGAACAATATGTATGTACTCAGTCAAGTTCGGTGATACCTTCTGCAATACAACAGCTTCTCTATGTAGCTATGTCCGAATTTGGATATGAGCTGACTTTCGATAATCAGGCTACTGCATGGAAATATACAAAGAGGGCTAATACGGCAATGACACTGACCAATGTGTATAATGCTGTATTCAGTTTAATACTCGGTGAGATAGGCTATACAGCTAATATGGTTCAAGGTAGTATGTCTATTACTAAGAACGGCTCGCCCTATGTACCCGCACAGCTTTCAGGCATTATATTCAGTGCTCTCACTACTACATGGGGTACAGCACCTATATACGATGCTTCGACCCAATCATGGTCATGGTCTCCTACATGGAGTGCCCTGATGTCAGGACCTATGGTAAGTCATTTCAGGTCCACTTACTTTGATAATGTTTGGACCGCTGGCACCCTGTACAAGCAGAACGCAGTGGTTGTATATAATAACTGCATATATGCTTGTGTTACAGAGAACGATGATGATTCGTTCACTCCTGCTAAGTGGCAGAAGCTTGGCGTAACTCAAGCAGAATTTGACGCACTTGAAGCAAGAGTAACAGCTCTTGAAAATGCATAACGGAGGTGGTAGTATGTCAATATTTCTTCAGCCTGACAGACAGTATAATGCTAATGGAGTAATGGTCAAAGAATATCTGATTACAAACCATAACCCAAATCGCATCACAATGCCGTCTAAGCGCACAAAGCCATTGTTAGGAATAACCATACACAACACTGGAGCAATAAAAGCTTCAAGCGGCACAACAATGGCAGAGCAGTATACTCGTGCTACAATCAATGGAAATATGAATTCTGTAAGGGTTCATTTCTACGTTGACGATAAGGAAGCGTGGCAGAACTTACCTCTTGACTGGCAGGGATGGCACGCTGCGGATGGTAATGGTGATGGCAATACGGCTACTATAGCCATTGAATGTATAGGTGATTCAAAAGAAGCCGAAGATAATGCGGCACGTCTTACAGCATGGCTTCTCAAGAAATACAGCATGAATACAGCTCATGTATACACTCATACATACTGGCTCAATGTGCGTGACGGCAGAGGCTTACAGCTCAGCAAAGACGACAGATGTGTACTCAAGCACTCGTATAAGACCTGCCCTATATACATCATTCCTCACTGGATAGATTTTATAAAGGCAGTGAATAAATATGTTGGCGGTACTCAAACCGAGAATTTACCCAAAGATGAACCTATTCAAGACAAGCCCGCTGTAATACAGTACGCAGTCTCCCCTGACCGCAATGTAATTACAGTATATAAATACAGCACTCACAAGGACAAGCGTGTATCAACGCATTTTCAGGTCAAGGAATTTGCTGATTTCAACGGCAGAAGAGCTAACGAGCTATACTCTGACAACGTTAAGATACATAACAAGCTCATATATTTACTGGAGCAATTGTTTGCAGAGCTTTGCTGTAAGTACATTATAGTAAACAGTGGCTACAGAACTGTTGAACATGAAAAGGCAATCGGGAATGCTGACGGTCATGGTTATCATACAAGCGGTAGAGCCGCTGATATAACATGCTACGGTCAGGATGGTAAGCCTATTGATGCAGAGACAGTATGTATTGCTCTTGAGAAGCTCGGCGCAAACGGTATAGCTTACATTAATGAAAGGTCAGTTCATGTAGATACAAGAAGCAGGAGCGTGAAATGGTTCGGCGATGAATCAAGAGGGATATCTTTGAAGTCAATCGGTTATGAACATTTCATCGACTACTTCGCTCAATTTAAGAAAGGAGTTTGAGGAAAATGACAGATATAACTGATATTCTGGAACTCGCTATATTGCTTATTCTGACAATTATAACGAGATACATCGTTCCTCTTATCAAGGCAAAGCTCGAAGCGAGCAGACTTGCAAATCTCACCGCTTGGGCAGAGATATTTGTTAAGGCTGCCGAGCAGATGTTCATAGGCGAAAGGCTTGGCAAAGACAAGCTCAACAAGACAATGCAACTTCTGAAGGAATTCTGCGAAAAGTATCACTATACATTTAGTGAAGACGAATTGAGAGCAGCTATCGAACAGGCTGTCAATGACATGAATAATACGCCCGTTCTTACAGAGAACGGGGGCGAGTAATGTGTCTCTCGATATAGTTAAGGACATAGGAAGTTATACAGGAGCGGTGGTAACTGTCATTGGCTTTGTGGTCATGATAGTGAAACCGCTCAGAGAGCGGTTGACAAAATGGGTCAGCAAGATTACAAACAAAGAAGTTGTTGAGAAGAAACTTGATGACCTGACAAAACTTGTGGAGAAATCCATTACACAGAATGAAACACTCGAAAGTAAACTCAATACACAGAACGAAGCTCTTAAGGCTACTCTCAGGAATTCAATTTTGGTTATCTACTACACTCAAACTCAGAAAGGATATATGACCACATTTGATTTGAGCAACCTGACTGAACTATATGACAGCTACCTTGCTCTTGGTGGCAATAGCTTTGTTAAGAAATGTGTAGAGCAATTGATGGAATTACCTATCAAAAACTATGGTGGTGAAGAAATATGATAACAATAATAGACAGATCGGCAGACATAGACTTCTATGTATTTGCTATCAATACAGAAGATGAATTAGCAAAGCTCCCTACCACCACAAAGGCTGGCACGGGCGAGCTTAATACTATCAAAAAGGCAAGCAGCGGCAGTTTTTGTTTCATAGCCAATGCTGAACTGCCCTGCTATGTTCTGAACGGTGACAGCGACGAGTGGATACTCACTGATTAAGGCGGTGCTACAAGTATGGATATAGTAACATATATACTTTGTAAATCAAGTGATAAAAAGATATTAGATTTAGTTAAGTCTATGGAACGTCTGACTATGGTTATTTCAGATCATATTCCTACAGTCGCAGAAGCTGAACCTAATAAGCTTTATCTCGTTGATACGAACCACGATGGTACATATGAAGAGTACATTCTTGCTGAAATCAGTGGCGTTCCTCAGATAATTGAGCTCGGTAATATTACTGACCTCACAGACTACTACACCAAAGAGGAAATAGATGATTTCTTCGCAAGAATGCATATTCAGTGTACTCCCGCAGAGTACGATGCGCTGACCCCTGAACAGAAGAATAACGGCTCTGAATACTTCGTTTACGATTCCGTGAATGACGTTGGTTTTATTTATCGCTATAATCATGTATACGGCTCTTCGACAATAGAAGCCGAGAATGTTATATATGACAATACTGGCACACAGATTTCTGTAACTAACGTGCAGGACGCTCTTACAGAGCTCGATGCAGAACTCAATAGCCTGTTCTCTCTGGTATCTCTTGCTCAGTATAATGAGCTTACTCCCGAACAGAAGAATAACGGTACTGTTTATTTTGTATCGCTCGGTGCTAATGCGGGCGAAATATACAAGAACAATAAACTTTACGGCTCTACAAGAGCTCTGAAGATAAGCTATGATAATACTACTTCTAATCTGACCGCTACTGATGTTCAGAGCGCTCTTGATGAAATAGTAACAGATTTTGCAGCTTCACATGTACAGCTTACTCAGGCGCAGTATGATGCACTTACTCCCGCAGAACAGGCGGACGGCACAGTATACTTCGTATACGAGACTGGCGCAGACTCCGGTGTTATCTACCGCAATGGTCATCTGTTCAGCGTAACAGAGCTTGATGCTGAAAACGTAAACTACGACAATACTGATTCTGGTCTTGACGCAACCAATGTTCAGGACGCTCTTGATGAAGTAGTTGATATGTTTGACGGCGCAAGAGTACAGCTCACACAGGCTGAATATGATGAACTTACTCCCGCAGAGCAAGCTAATGGTACAACATATTATGTATACAATACTGGTGATGAAGCGGGCGTTATATACCGTAACGGACATCTGTTTAGTACCACAGAGCTTACAGCAGAAGATGTAAGCTATGACAATACCGACTCTGGCTTAACTGCTGACGATGTGCAGGAAGCCATAGACGAACTGGCTGACGCTATTGTAAACGTTCATGAGTCTCTTACTCAGGCAGAGTACGATGCTCTGACAACCGCAGAGAAGATGAACGGCACAGAATACTTTGTTTCTGATATATCTCATAAGAACGGTGAAGTAGTACAGTACGACAGCAATGACGATATAATTTCAAGAACTCGCATAGTTGGTATTATACCCCGTGAGATAATATATGCCGAAGATGAAGTAACAGTACAGCCCGCTCTGATAGAAAGCATGAGCGAGATTAATACTGACCCGACATCTTCTATCGCAAGAACTTGTCTGCTGTTTGAAACCGAAATCGACGGCAAGACAATCTATCACACTAATATATTCCAGAGAAAGAACACAGGAGCAACTCAGTACTCTTCGCTGAATGACCGTTATTTCACACGTTTTGCTACTGATATAAATGCTTCTAACTTACAGCTCATGCTTGACCATGACACCACTGTACCGCCTACTCTGAAAGATAGCTTCTACATAGCTGACGAGAACGGTGTTCGTCTCGGTGAATATGGCGCATCCCTTATGGGCTATTATTTTGTTTATAACGGAGATGGCGCAGAAGGCTTTTCTGCTGTTGACCATGCAACTGTTGAGCAAGTTGAAATCCCCGGCGAAAGGAAGATATATCGCAATGATATTGTTTATTCTTCTGTTGGCGGAGATGAGGAAGAAACTACACCTCACATCGACTTAACTCAGGCTCAGTATGATGCTCTGACCCCGGAACAGAAAATGGACGGAACAGAGTACTTCATAACAGATGCAGTAGCAGAGGGCGATTTCTCTAACCTTGAAACTCGTCTGCAAAAGATGGAAAGCAACTTTATAGATGTTAGCCCTAACGTAACAATGCCTAACCCTGTCAACTACAAATCTATGACTAAGGTAAACAGCAACAAGGTTGAAATAATCATAGAAGATACTGTGGCTCACAAGGATTACAAGGTAACAGTAACAGCAAGCGGTAGTGGTAATACTCGTACCAACCCGCAGTACACAATAGAGGAAGTGATTTGATGGATATTATTCAAGACGCACTTGCTCTAATGATGAGCGACGAAGGTTCGTCTCCCGCAGTCCTTGAGTCCGTTAAATTTACCGTCAATGGTACATTTACTCCTTCTGCTGGCGTAGATGGTTGGAACGAGGTTGAGGTTGAGATTTTACCTAATCTTGATACTATTAATATTACAACTAACGATACATATACACCGCCCGCAGGAACTGACGGCTATAACGAAATAGTCGTCAATGTAACTCCTTCACTCGATACACTGAGCGTTACTTCAAACGGCACATACACACCGCCCGCCGGTACAGATGGCTATAGCGAAGTAGTTGTTAGTGTATCTGGTGGTGGCGGTACGGTTGAACAATTGAATGTAACGACTAATGGCACATATGCCGCAACTTCTGGTGTTGATGGTTATGCCCCTGTTGTTGTTAATGTTCAGCCTACACTTGAAGAATTAACAGTATACGATAATGGAACTTACAACGCACCCGCAAACGCCGATGGCTACAGCAAAGTTGTCGTTATAGTTCCTCCCGAAACAATTTCCGATATAGTAACAGGGTATCTCACCCTCTTTGGTTCTTTTAATAACGAGAAATATATCGGAACAGCAGTAATCTAAAAGGAGTGATAGTTAATGGCTACATGGGTAAGACATGCTTATCCCGGCGAAATGGTCGCAGCAGACCGTTTAGCATGGTATAACACTATCGGTATAAAAGATTTATTCGCATCCATAACGCAGGATGATACAAGTAATAACGGCACAGACGTATTTAAAACTGTTGACAGTTCCGCAACCGCAGTTCCTTCAATAACTCTTAGATATATGAAAGCAGATTATACTGTAACAAATATGCCAACAATATATACTGCTTATATAGGAAGTCCTCAATCCAATATGAGCCGTTCGTCTCCGAGCGGAGGAATGCCTGAGTCAACTTCACCTCTCTATATAGACACATTAGTACATGGAAATTTAACGCTTGTAAGATTCACTTATGAGTATGCAAGGAACAATGCAACATTCATTTTTTATAACGATGATAATATAGATGGCGATACTGTATCTGTTGTTATTGGCGGTTGTGTTTATGGATATAGTATAACGACGACAAGTTGGAAAGCGTATTTTGACCAATCAGGAATAGCTTATAATCATAAATCATCCGGAGTTGAAGGCACGTATTTTAATGAGACAAACAGAACCTTCTGCAACAAAGTTGTTGTTACCCCTCTTGCTATGAAGGGTTGCGATATGGGTCTCTACTTACTTGATGGCGGAAACGTAGTAATTCCTTACAACACCGACTTCGTAGTAGACAATACTCATTTCTATCACATAGGCTACGGTCTGTGCTTAAAGATAACCTCTTAATCAAACATAAGGAGTGATATGAATGAGCGTTAATAAGGTAAATATAGACGGTTCGCTCACTACTATCGCTGATTTAATTCAAGTTGCAGCGCTCCCTACTGCGGGCGCTGCTTATCTTGGAAAAATATATCAGTACATTGGCGCAACGAGCGATCCGTTAGTAAACGGACATTTTTATAAATGCATTTCGGACGGCGAACAGTCCCCCACATATTCATGGGAGAATGTCACCCTCGGACAGATTATTCAGGTCGAGACAATGCCGACCGCAACTGCTGATAATTCGGGAGCGATAGTTCAGTATGTGGGCGAAACAGGAAGTGGATATACAAAGGGTTTCTTTTATCGGTGTGCAGAAGTTCCCGATACAGACCCCGCAGAATACGAATGGGTAAATCAGGAGGTACAGGAAAGTGCTGATGGCGAAGCTAAAGTTAATGCTACTGCTGTAACATCTCTTTCGGGGCTTGCAGACGGTTTCTATTTACTTATTGATTCTACCGCTACACCAATTTATCAATTAAAAGAAGTCGTTAGTGGAGCTGCAACCGACAGCGACAAAGAAGTTGACACTTGCCTGATTGATTATGTATTATACAACGACAACAAGACTGTATTAGACACACTTGATATTGTATGGGTGGTCACAGGAACTCCCGACATTTCTGATTATAAAACAGAGTTTGAAACCGCTAAGTCAGGGATAAGAATAAATGCCGACTACACCTTTGAATGGGATTCAGATGTATTCTCCGTTGGCGACTTTGCAAACCTTAAATCGCTGTGGAATAACTTTGCTGTTTTTATGCACAACAACAAAGGTAGACTGGCTATGATAACAATTGACCAGTATGATTTCGGATTCTCTGACGATGACACAGGTGGGTCAAGTCCGACTTTAATCTGTATCATACCTGAGATTGCTCAAACCACCGAAGATTACAGTATAAGGATTCCATATGGTTCAGCTACAAGTATACACGGTGATGGCTACGGTTCCGGTTTTATTGACATAAGTTGGCGATTAGCTGTTTCATCGGGCAAGTGTGATTTTGCGGGAATCAATACAACCTTATTTAAAGGCACAGATAGCATGTCTACTGGCTATGCTTATTTTGGTTCAAGTGCGTCATCTGTGTATATTAACGAAGCAGAGTATTCGATGAATGACCCTACCGAGAAAGCTGCTGCTTACAATTTGTACCATCAGGGCGTATCAATTATAGTTAAACTTCTGTAAGAGAGGTGATAATATGGCAAATAAAATAGTTTATAAAGGTTATAATGTAGGCGAAACTACACAAGTTTCTATTATGCCTACTGCAACCGTTGACAATTCGGGAGCAATAGTTCAGTATGTAGGTGCTACAAATACGAATTATATCAACGGTTATTTTTATAAATGCGTATCTGATGGCGGGGTAACTCCCGCTTACTCTTGGGAAAAAGTCGATTTAGGCGATGGTACTCCGCACTGGTCTGGTACGAGAGCTGAATATGAAGCAATCAAAGACACATTAGAAGCAGGAACATATGTTAGCATTACAGATGATTACGACGAAGGGCTTGAAGTAGTAGATGTTGTTGAAGAAGATAATATGAATCCTGTTACGAGTAATGCGGTAGCTGGATTGTTCGGTAAAGTTAATACTATATCAATTACCATGAAACCTGATGCAGTACCAAGCGCAGCAAGAGCTATGTCGAGTAATGTATTTATACCAACATCTGCTGATGGTAAGCGTGGTTTATTACTCGGTCGTGCTGCCACAGAAGCATTTACTGCGCCAACTTCAAGAATGAACTTTGATATAAGTTCCCCTGCCATAGCCTTGTGGCATAATTGGGTTATTAGTTCTGCTTATGAATATGCAAACGCAGACGCACGACTTTGTTATGTTGATACGAACGTACCGGGATTCTATATGGACGGGCTTACAACAACAGGTAATACATTAAAAGCAGTACAATTTATTGCTGATGTAACATTGGCATAAAGGGGGAGCAAACAATGAGTAATAATATAAAGTTTAGAAAGGCGGGCGGTTGCGGTGTCGGTTAATATAAAACAATTAGATGGCAGTCTGAAAAAGGTAGCGGGTAATACTATTCTGTTAGACGGAACTTGTTCAGAAATTCAGAATGGAATAATAACTGCTTCTGATATAGGCACTGTCAATGTAGGGGCAGCAAAAGTAGTGACAATAACTCTTCCCGTAGCTTTTCCTGATGCAAATTACGCAATCATATTCCCTGATAGCACTAACTCAGCTTTAAAGGTTACATCTCAAAATGTGACTGCTACAGGCTTTGAGGTAATTTTTAGGAACATTTTAGAAACTGATTTCACAGCAAATATGGATTGTACATGGTATGCTTTCCGCCTTGTTGAACTTGAAGGTTACAATACAATCTATAATAAAATGACAAATATTGATTCCGCTCCTACTGAGAACTCTACAAACCTTGTAACAAGCGGCGGAGTTTACGATGCGATTAAGAACGCAAGTTCTGTATTCATAGGAACTTCATCTGAGTGGGAAAGTGAGACTTCCAAAACTGACTATCAGGTTGCTATTCTCACAGACCAACCTAACATTAATGCTGTTAACAGCACAGATGGAACTACAACTGTTGTGGGAGAACCGAATAAGCGTTGGGTAGGTACTCAGGCAGAATGGGGTAATTTAACCACTGCTGAAAAGGCAAAGTATGAGATAGTATGTTTCAGTGATGATAGTGGGGCAAGCGGGCAAGATATTTATTCTACAACCGAAACCAAGACTAATAAAGTATGGATTAACGATAAGCCGATTTATAGGAGAGTTTTGACAGAATTTGAAATTACTGGAGATAGTGGTAGTTGGCAAACTATATCAGGGGCTACTATTTCAAATGCTGAAGCGATTGTTCATGCGGCTGTATTAAGAAATTCATCTGACAGTAATTTCACGCATTTTTCGAGATTCGATATACAAATATTGAGCACCGGTGAAATTCGTATACTTAATCTCATAGGAGAACTAAGTAGTCCTATAAATACTATTATTCTCGAATACACCAAAACTACAGATTAAGAGGAGGGATATAAATGAGTATAAACAAATATAACCCTACCACTGGCGAACTCGAATTGCTTGCGGGCGGTGGCAACGATGTTCTCTATGCCGATGCTCCAATTGGTGCTATCATACCTTACGGTGGTTCTACTGCACCTGATGGATTTTTACTGTGTCAGGGACAGGCAGTAAGCAGAACGACTTACGCAGAGTTGTTTGCAGTTATAGGAACTTCGTTTGGTAGTGGAGATGGTTCAACTACTTTTAATGTTCCTGATTTGCGTGAAGCCACTACAAAGGGCGTAGGGTTGAGTGGAAAGTCGAACAATCACTTTGATAGTGATGGTGTGGCTCTTGGTGAGTTTGTTGAGGATAGATTGCAGGCGCATACTCACTCACATAAAATAGGCTCATCGACAGCAGGTAGTGAAGAGTGGGTTATGTTTGCGACAAATCAAGTTTTAAGTGGTATGAACCAAACAGACTATGGAGTAATTGGTAGGTTTGGCAATACCACCGAAGTCAAAGCCGTAGGTGTCAACTATATCATCAAAGCCATACAGGTCGCTGTTCCTGTTGACCTTGCACCTGTTGATGTTGTTGAAAACGGGAATATGAAGGCTGTGACGAGTAATGCGGTTTATGATGCATTGAGTGATGGCAAGAAAATTAAAATTGCTACACCAACATTTGCTACTGGTGTAACAGGAACTGCTCAATATCATTGGCAGCGCAATGAATGTACTGTTCTTATGCAAGGTGTTGATGTACCTGCTAATTTTATATTCAATTCTAATTTCATCACAAACTTGCCACAGGCAGCAAGCGATGCTATTGTTCAATATGGTACACTTTACGTTCTTGAATGGGACGGAAGCGCATGGCAAGGTCAGCGAGTTGCTTTAACCAATATTCCTGCGGGTGATACTGCACTTAAAGCAGATGGTAATATTGGTGGTGCTGCAAATACTGTTCGTGTATATGGTTCATTCACATACAGAACAAAAGATTGGTATGAAGGTGAATAAGGAAGCATGAAATGAGTACACAGATAAAGAAGAATGGTAACTTCACAAAGAATTAAATAATCTCAAACAGATTATGGTGCTCATGATGTATAAAACTAAGATTCAAAAGAGCCGTCTTCGGGTGGCTTTTTTGAATTTTTTAAATACATATGTCAGAACAAAACTCTGATAAATTTAATACAAGAGGTGATTTTAATGGGAAAGATTATAAGAAACGGCATAACCTATGGCGGTACTTCAAACTCCGCAGGAAATATTTCTTATAATAACACCACTTCTGGTCTTAACTCTGTGACCGTGCAGAACGCTATTACAGAGCTGAAAAGCCTGTTCGATAACAGCGAGCACGTCACAATGAAGATAGTACAGGAGCTTCCCCTCGTTTCAGAAGCGGAAGATAATGTAATTTATCTCATAGACGAAGACCAGAACGATATATATGAAATGTATATCATTGCCGAAGTTGAAGGTACTCGTCAGTACATCAACATCGGTGATACTGAAGTAGACCTCTCAGATTACCTCAAGCAAGTAATCGAGCTTCCTACAGCGGGAGCTTCCGAGGTTGGCAACATCTATCAGTACAAGGGCGCAACAACTGCCAACTATACTCATGGCTATATCTATGAGTGCGTATCTGACGGCGCAGTAAGCCCTGCATATTCGTGGGAAGAAGTTCCTACATTTGAAGTTCCCGAAAGTGTGGGTCGCTTTGAATACGATCTCAACAATGAAGTGCTCGGTGAATACTTCAATCTCTATGAGGACATAGTAGATGAAAGCACAGGCACTACAATCGCTCACCGTAATCAGGCAACAGGACCTTACAGCCGTGCGTCTGGTATGGGAACTACCGCAAGCGGTAACAATTCCGAAGCATCAGGCTATAAGTCTGTAGCAAGCGGTCAGAACTCTCATGCTCACGGCAATCAGACAATAGCTAACTCTACTGATATGACTGCTATTGGTCGCTACAATCTTGCTGATACTGCGGACGCTGAGGTTGGCGAAAACCTTATAGTTACTTCAACGGTATCGCCTAACACCTACATCGACAACACCGAAGCAGCAATCCTGAATAACGGTATTGTTGTATCGAATGATTCCAACCTTTCTACCACTGACTATATCGACCTTCAAATCAGCGGTCTTTCTAAGCTTGTTCTCAGTGGTTGCGCAGGACATGACAAGGATGGAAATACATTCTATTCCTATGCTTTCTATGACAGCTCTAAGCAATACACAAGCATACAGAAGGTTACTGCCACAGAGGGCGCAGACTTCTCTGTTGAGATAGATGTTCCTGCGGGGGCACGGTACTTCCGCCTGTCCGCAATACTTGATAGCGGTACTCTGGTTGATACACAAGTACCTGACCTTGAGAACGGCGGATATATTAAGGCTCTTAGTCCCATACAAGTAACTGGTGAGTCTGGCATAAGCGATTATACCACTCTCAATGGCGGTATTTATTGGGGCACGAGCTCTTCTAATCCAAACGCTGCAAAGATACTTTATATTTATAATGTTGACCTCGGCTTCATTATGGCGGGCGGTTATTACATTAACAACAACGTTTTATCTTATGTGCATGACGTTAATCAGTATAAATACACCGGTGAGACTGTCTCTGGAATATCTTTTAGTGCAGCAGACACCGGCGACCGTACATTCAAGGCTCTTGATATAACTCATACTGGCTATGTTGTAGGAGATACTCTGTACGGATATAAGTTTAATGACCCCACAATAGTAGCGGCTGCAATGGGCGTTAAGCCCTTTGACCCTGAACTCACAAGCACAGATATAGCAAATGCTCTTTCTGGTAGCGAGTATTGGGTATGGACAAGACTGAACTCTGTACCCTATGTCAAGGCTAAGACGGTAGCTGACCCGCATCTGTTTGTAATCGGTAATGGTACATCTGATGCTAACCGCTCCAATATCGTTGAGGTCAACTCAAGCAGCCTGAACATCAACGGCGACCTTTATCAGAACGGTGACTTGTTTGTATCTGGTACACCGCATTTCGTAGGCACTTCTCTTGAGTGGGAAGCCCTTACAGCAGCAGAAAAGGCAAAATATGAGGATGGTGATGTTGTGTTTACTGATGATAACAGCGGTACAGGAATAGTAGAAAATACAATAGTTGACACTATCAATCCTATATCTGCTCATGCGGTATATGAATATGTTCAGAACCGCCCTGATACTATTGGTGCTGACCTTATAGTGCCTGTAGCAACAAGCGGTGGTAATAACTACTATGCAGGAAGAACAAAGAAGGATGGAGAGAAATGTTTCCGCTATCGTAAAATCCTGTGGTTTGGCGAGGAAGGTGGCAGCACCACTCCTGACGTAATTAATCGTTGTCCTTCCGGTACATATGTAATGGAAAGCTATGCAGGACTGCCGAAGGAACTGAGGACTATTATCAACCAAAGCCTTAATAATTATGCAACGAGTCCTATGAGACATATTGTTTCGTTCTATGCGGCTTGTCTGCCTACTGAGAACGTTCCTATACCCGGAGCTCCTGTAAGGATAATTAATATCTGTCCGAGTGAAGCGACCTTTACAGTGTCTGGTGACGACACAGTATATATCCGTCCGATGATTGTCTTTGAGATTGGTCATTCTTATAACGACCCTTCTTCCGCAAATGGATTTGCCGGTCCTGTCCTTGTTGACATTGTGTTTAACAACTTCCAAGCATAAGGAGGTATTAGAATGAGTGTTAATACCTACAGAAACGGTCAGCTTATAAGGGTTGCGGGCATCATCGACTCTGAGATTGTTACCAATATTCAGGTCGCTATAATGCCTGTGGCTTCTCTTGACGAAAAGGACAAGATATATCAGTACGTTGGCGCAACTGATGTATATGTAAATGGACACTTCTATAAGTGCGTAGAGGATGATTCAACTGACCCCGCAACGTACTCATGGGTAGAAATACAAACCGAATCAGATGATATATTCACTGGTACTGCATCGGAGTGGAGCTCGCTCTCGCTTGCCGAGAAGCAGAAGTATATTCAGGCGAATATTATCGAATGACCGAGGTTATGAAGTCTTAACCATAATAGGGGAGTAAAATGTTACTCCCCTAATGAGGGAGTGTACTCCAAGGCATCAGATACCGTAGTCAAGGCATGGGAGGACACTCTTGAAGAACTGGCTGAAATCACAGCTAAGGTCAATGCAATGACAACTAAATCAACAATGTAACAGTTCACCTAAGAGCCGTTCAGCGATGGGCGGCTCTCTTAACATGGTTCTTATCGAACGCTTTATAATACATTGGCTCTACAGCCATTGGGGACATGAAGTTGTCCCCTATTTTTACCATTTGAAAAAGAGCCAATAAAAGAGCCAATTTTAGGAAAAAGAGTGATTTCGCAGGAAATCCAATACATATTTGGTTCATAATATATGATGCAAAATAAAATCAAGCCACTATATAAATGGCTTGATGATGCTGATATTTAGGATTGTGTCTCAAATGTGTCGGACACGAGCGAAATATTTTCTCACGGATTTTAAGTCCCTTGTGTCTGCCTATTTCACCACAGCGGCATACTCAATTATTTGGCTTAATACAAGCGTTTATCGCACACCATCGTTGCATTTCATCTCATCATACTCGAAATAAAAGAGCCTATCAAGAGCCAATTCTATATTGACAAACGGTAATTTCTGTGGTATAATAATAGTATACCAAAACGAATTGAGGTGATTTTATGGGTAGAAAATCTGAGAATCCTCGAAGAAGGCTCAAAGGATTAGGTAGTGTTTATTTCGACAGCACGAATAACAAATGGATCGGCAGCATTGATATAGGTACTGACGAGCGTGGAAAGCGCAAGCGCAAGAAGTTCACAGGTGATACACAGGCTATTGTTGTAAAGAAAATCAGAGATTACCAGCAATCTCCTGAGATGTTGGCTACAAAGGCTTCTGAGATGCCTATATTTTCTGATTTTGGAAACGCCTATATAATCAACTACAAGAAAACAAAGCTCAAGCCTACAAGCTATACCAGAGAATACAAGGTGTTCAAGAACAACATAGTGCCGTATATCGGCTTCTGTAAACTGGACAGTATAACTTCTGATGTCATACAGGTTAAGCTCCTGAATACATTGATGAACCAAGGATATAGCTATTCAACACTTCATAAGGTATACATACTTACCAATGAGATACTGCGACATGCTTGCCGAACCAAGCTGATATCAGACAACCCTTGCCAATACGTTATAGCTCCTACTCAGCGGATGTTCCTTAAATCAAAGAAAGAAATCCGAGTGCTATCTGACGAGGAGATACAAAGATTTGCTGAAGCGGCACTGTCACCAAGAAGACCTAACGGCAAATATGTCCTGTCAATTATCTATACTGGCTTACGTTGCGGTGAAGCTGCTGCACTGAAATGGAAGGACATTGACTTCAGCACAAACTCTATCACGGTTGGTCGTAATATGGAGTATATGTATGACGATGTTGAATCGGATGACCCTAAGCGTATGGTCATTGAGCAGGACTCTACAAAAACCAAATCATTTCGTAAGATATTTATGACTAAATCGGCTCGTAAATATCTGACAGAGCTATATGAAGAAAGAAAACCTAACAAAAATGACTATCTGGTTTTGTATAAATCGCTACCATCACCTGATGTTCTACTGAACGCTTACAAGACTATTGTGCGTTCGGCTGGCATCGAAGACCCACAAGGGATTCATACTTTGCGACACACTTGTGCCAGTCTTTTAATACGCAATGGTGTAGATATCAAAATCATCTCTGAGATGCTCGGACATTCGAGTGTGTCATTTACTTACGATACATACATCCACATCATCGAAGAGCACGCTAAATCAGTGATAGAAGAAATCGACGTATAACATTATAACATATTATGTCATCGTTGTCAAGACTTATCGTCAAAATAAACGAGGGATAAATAAACGAGGGAGACCCAAAATCTCCCTCGATATTTTTACGCTTTATACAATACGTTGGTGAACACATTGTAATACGTTTTACCTTCAACAGTGGCATGTACAGCTATATAGCCTTTTTCCCTGCCTACTGCAACAAAGAAATGCTTCTGCTGAGGCTTGATGCCCTTGGCTTCGCAGTATTCCTTATATTTACTATATACATACCCCGACTTATAATTATTCCCCTGTAAACGTATCATATGTGTATTATAAAAATCCACTATGCTTGTCTCGTCTTCATGTATAGATCTGAACTTTTCACGCTTAGTGTCGCTCCTGAGCCTGAATCCTATTCGTCGGTACTCGTCATACACAGGTTTCCATATGGCTTCTGCGAGCTTCTTTTCATTTGGAGAGTATTTCTCAAGCGTATCAAGCTCCTCTTGAAGCTCGACAGCGAATGGGCAGCAAACGCAACCTGTTCTCGTGAAGTTATACGGCGGATAATATACACTCGGAAGCCTTACATTGTACTTGTCTATGAACCAGTCTTCCCATTCTTTGGTCATGACAACTAACGGCTGGAAATTAGTGAGCTTATTATTATCGAACACAAGACACTGTGCGTTGACTCTCCGCCCCCCCTCTGCCCTCATCAGACCTGTGATGCTATATGGCTTATTGTTCTCTTTCTGAAACTTAGTTAAGGGCTTCTTTTTCAGTTCGTCACAGCATTTATCGGATACTTTGAGCTTAAAATCTTCAGTAAACTGGTACTCAAGTGCCTTTGGGCATTGCGTTCTCATATATCTGCCACCGTTTCTTGGGAATAGATATCCTTGAACAGTGGCATTATCAGGTCCAGATCGCTGGTATTTCTCCACAATGCTCGAATGATACTTCGATTTAAACGGGTATCCCACTTCTTCGAGCATCTTCTTGATAGGGACCCTCGGTTTGACAATTATAAATCTGTCGTCTACCTTTGCCCTGTCGTTGACAAACTCACGAACTGATTTAAGCTCAATGCCTGTATCTGCATAAACTCTCGGTATTTTATTTTGGGGAATTGAGATATCTATAAGCTCAGAAAGCACATTACTATCCTTACCACCGCTATATGAGATATAGAAGTTCTCTTCTCCGTACTTTCCTATTATCTGTTGTACTTTTTGTATCCTATCCTGCAATAAGAATTCGTTATCTATTGCATTATCGGCAGGTCTGGAATCCATATCCAATTAATCACCCTCTCTGAATAGTCATAGTCTGGCTGATTCTGTTCATGAATACTCATCTACTGTCTCCCAGAACATCTGATAAATGCTCAACTGCGTTGTTCTCGTCGTCGTAGAAATGCAGCACAATCAGATACATAGCGGTCAATTGGGTAAAAGCTTCATAATTTTTATCTCTTATCGCTATATCCATCATCTGCTCCATCTTCCTTAACAGATCGTCAATGAGCTTGGACGTGTCAAGATTTATTGCTGATTCCATCTGTATCACCTTCCATCTTTGCAAGTTTGTCAGCGACCAATGTATCTAAAGAATTATATATTCTTGATAGCTTATCAGTAACGACCTTGTAGTCCTCATAAAACTCCTTGCATTGGTCTCTCCACCAATCACGGCTTTCTGTAAGATGTCTTATCCTGTCTTCAATGGAATCATTGTCTAAGAATGCCTCAAACCTATTGGCACATTCCTCACATAGTTCAGCCTCATTGTTCCCCGCATAAGTTATATGCATAATGTAGCTCTCCAACTGCATACCGCAGCGGTCGCAGTACTTAATATTCATTCTAATACCACCTTTGCTTCATGCTTGTATACAAAACAGTCCTCCACGAACCAATCTACATGACCATCACCTAATCTTACACAGGTTCTCCTGTTCTCAACAAGTTCGTCTGTCTTTAAATATAAAACATCCTTATACTCAAATACCTCGCCTTCTGCAATTGAAGATAACCATGAAGTGATATTACTGTGTACAATTTTCATTCTGCATTATCCTCCTTTGCTCTTAGTTCTTTCAGATAGTATCTAAGAGCATTCATAATAAAGGCACTTAAACCCATTCTATGTTTTCTGCAATAATCGTTGATGTATTCAAAATCTTTATTTTTTAATCCGATAAGATTGACAGATATATCATCTCTGAAATCTATCTTTGTGTTAGAGGGTTCTGAATAATGTTCTCTGCACATCAAAGGATACTGTCTAAAATCCATCATTCTGCATCCTCCTTCGGCGGTTCGGGTGATTGTTCTATCTGTCTGTATTTCTTCAACTCTTTGAGCCAGTCGGCAAGTTGATTGTATCTATCACCATACTCTTTAGGGCTATAAAATTTCTCAATATACCCTAATCTTGTTGGATGTTCCATATATTCTTTGTCACACTTTTCAACCACTTCTTCACAATGCTTTATAGCTTCGTCAAGTGTCATACCTTTATCTCCCTTGTTCTAATATCGTACATTGTGTGACCACAACAAGGGCAAGCATGAAAGTATGTTCTTCTCATAAGACTGCCCTCGCTATCTCTTTCGTCATCTTTCTTTATGCCCTCAGCGTTAGCTTCTGCTATACATCCACAGCTAAAACATTCAAGAGTTACTATCGTGACTTCCTTTTTCGGTGTGCCTTGCTTTATCACATGAAAATAGTTTTTATCTTCAAAACTGTACATCTTCATTCTCCTCTGGCAAAGGTGGCAGTGGCATCCAGTGGGTGACACCATCATAAAGCCATTCACCGTTTTTCTTATCTATAAGACGATTAACGTAAACAACGTCATAAAAAGGTCTTGCCCCATAGGTCAAAACATTCTCATACTCTTCGGGTAGTCTGTCCTTGACTGAAATCCAAATAGCATTTCTAACAGTAGGTGCGTTATTTACCATCGCAGCTATTGCCTCTCTACTGTCAACCCTATCTCTCCATACGTGTTCCATTAACTCATTCGCATCAATCAGTCGCATTTTATCACTCCTTCGGAGGTATATACATCATCATAAACTTTTCAAGGTCGTCTACCTGATTATTCAGAGCCTTTACTACTTCTTTGAAGAACTCTGCCTGTTTTTCTATTGTGTCATACTCGGTATGTTTACTGAAAAACTTGCTCATGTTTGCAGAGATTTCGTTTGCATATCTCTGAGCTTCGCCCCAGTATATATCTTGTTGAGTCACCCTACAGTACATATATCATCACTCACTTTTAGGTGGTTCAGGGAGAAGCACATCATAAGCTGCTTCACAAAGTAACTGTTCTGCATCCGAAAACTTCATTGTCGATTTGAAGCCTTGCTTGTTGAACGGGTCAAGGACAAATGTGCTCCCATCACGATGTAACTTGTTTCTTATTGCGTATGCTCCTGCAAGCATCGCAATAGCCAGTTCTTTAGTTAATTCCATCTACATTCTCCTTTGGCAGTTCGGGCAATTGTGCCCAGTGGGTAACAAGCAACGAATTAAACCACCTACCATCGTGAATATAGTCTACTTTCAAATTCATGTAACTCCCTTGCTTTGCGTATACAAGTACCCATGTATCTTCATCAGGGAGCTTGTCTTTGACTGAAACCCATTCGCTCTCTTTGGGCTTTATGCTTGATATTCTTTTGTTGAGATAGTGAGTGGCATTAGAATATTTATATTCCCCTGTCGTAAACCAACAATCTATCTGCTTCAACACTTCTTCTTTCTCTATCCATTCACTCATTCTGTATCAACCTCACTTTCTGCATCATCACCTACACGGTCGTATTCCGCATCATCCATGTCGTAAGCAAGAAATTCATTTGCCAGTTCATTTGACAGCATTGCCGCATCACACTCACCTATCAGACATATAGGGTGTTCAGGATTATAATTGTACAGCCAACAGTGATGACATAAGGGATATACCTCTCTCATTACATTCGACCATGAAGAACTTTTGCTTATTTGCTCGCCGCTTTTTGTAGTGATCCATTCGCTCATTCTATCACCTCATTTATAACCACCTTACCAGCAAGATAGATAACTAATCTATCTCCACTTATTGTATTGCCCTTATCATACGCAAGGGCAATATGCTTGGCTTCTGCATCGGTATCAGCGACCATCTTGTACACTCTAACTCCATGAACGCTGTTAAAATGAGCATAGTATATCTTAGGCAAACCCATCTTCTCGACACATTTCATAGCCATCATTTCAGACCACTCTCTTATAAGCTCTTTATTAGGCATCTGCATCATCTTGCATTACTCCTATTACATCATCAGTTCGATATCATTCAAATCAATAACCCTGCCACGATAGTGTATAAGGAGCGACTCTCCCCTACATTCCATAGTAGTAGTTATCTCATCGCCTGTATCTTCATCAGTGAATGTGACCATCTTCCTGCTGTAGTCAATGTAATCTATTGAGATGTTTAATCCTTGCTTATCATACATATCGTAATCGCTCCTATCTTGCTGGAATTTCAGAATATTTATCGCAGCGTGATTACTACCCTACTATGCAAACCATAATAATGCACGCCAGTCTAAGATATAAACTTCGCTCATGGCTCGATGTTCCTTTGAACAACCTCCGTGATATCAAGACCATTCATATTCATGCGGTAATATGCATCACCGTCAGAATCAGTAAAGACGAACTTCGCATCTTTACTTGGATGCTTAACGTATACCTGTAATCTGTCATGTACGGTTATTGGTCCTGACACATTGATATCACGACGGTCCTGTTCATCCATAACCGAATATATCTCGTCGTCTATCTTGTCCATAAGAGCCTTTACTTCCGCCATATATTTACTGTAAACTTCAACCATATGCGGATAGTATTTTTTCACGTTGTCAGTGTACATATTTATACCTCACTTATAATTATTTGGACAGGTCCGTTTCATTACGAAGCATCTGTTGCGCCCTTTTGCGTCTCAGCTTTTGAACTATATCTTCAAATGTCGTCTTATTTACACCGCACAAGGCAAATAGTTTACTTTTGCAAACCGAGTTCTTATATCTACTGGCTGCTGTATACTGTTTGCCTTTCTGTAATGCCGTATATTCCTCGTATACGGCTGTTAATGCGGCTTCCATGAGTTTGAGAACTCCTTCTGTGAAGAACTCTCTGTTGGGCAGTCTGCCATAGCTGAAATCTTCACAACGTTCTCCGTGCAGTACACGTTTCTTATCGTCGCAATATCTGGCATCGAAACACTTTGAGCAATACATGCATAGGGATTCGCACCCTAAATCCTTAAGAGTGCCTATGTGTCTACGCATTGCACTGATATGTTGCGGCTCACAGTGAGCTATCTTACTCAAGGTGTCGTCGTCCATCTGACTGTAATACGAATCAGATACGAGCCACTTGATGAATTGTGACTCTTCCTCTGTAATACTTTGCTTAGTCGCCACTGCTATCTCCTTTGGTTTGATTTTCTAATGAGTTGCTGTCCATCATCAAGTCAACTGCACTCTTTACAAATATTCTGCCGAGGACAAACAGCGCCAGAAATGCAATAGCGATTGCTATATTAAACGAAATATCAGTAAATAGCATTTGTTTCTCCTATGTCATTTATTGAACCATCTTATCACAGGCTCGGTCTTTACTCCCTTGACCCATATATACCAGCCGTATGCTACTGCTGTACCTGATGCTGCATACTTCTCGAACTGACCGTTCATTGCACACTGTATACGCTTAGTGGACACATAGAGCAATGCGGGGGGGGGTAGATTCAAACAGTGTCTTACGTTTAGAACTCTCAAGGAATGTGAGTTTTAAGAACATTGCCACCTTGTGACCGTTAGTTACCGTCTCCAGTGCTTTATTAACAAACTCTGTGGCATATGTATAGGGCGGATTTGTAATAATATCTCCATCAAACTGCTCGTTCGACTTCAGGAAATCCATCACTTCTATTGATCCGTCGTGAACTCTATCTATGATATCAGTGCATCTGACGTTATGACCACGCTCTTTGAGGACGTTCGACAAGTGATTTCCACCACATGCTACTTCCCAGATATTCTTACTGAAACCATCATATACATCAAGCAATTTGCGTAAAGCATCTGGGTCTGTAGCGTAATAATCTTCTGATTGCCTCTCTGTTGTCGAGTGGTTTGAAGCACCGTTGCATACGTAAGCTGCACGAGCTTTTTGAGAATTTGTTACATCTGCATTGTAGTCTGGCATTGTATTACTCCTTAGTTGCTCAAGTTAATATTCATAACCGTAATCTCATAGTCTGTATCGTCGAAGACATCTTGAATGATTTGAGATACCTTATACCATGACAGCCTGTCTAACCCACAGCCTATTCTTGGCATACCTATTTTGGTAATATCAGGATAATTACGAAGCTGGGTCTTTAAATCTCTTAGGGCTTCTTCTAATGTTCTGTACGTCGGTTTACCGAAGCACCTGCACTTTGTGACGAGATTTGCTACAGTCCAAGGACACTGAGGACTGCTTATCATCAAGTTATAGCCGTGTCCAATCCAGTTGTATATACGATATCTATTCATGACCGCTTCTTTAATACCGTACTGATGATTGAAAACAGATGCTATGCCAGCTCCCATAACAAAATCACTGCTTATGCAATGCACCAAAATATAATCATCTGGCAGATCGAACAGACTGCCATTCTTTTCTTGAAATGTCAAATTTTATACCTCACTCAAAGTCTATAGCTTCGATGGATTCTATGTTGCCCTCAAATCCATCTATAGCTGAAATAGTACCCATTCTTCTTGCATAGTCGTCAAGGCATCTCGTATCAACAATGAACTCAACTATATTGCCCTTACCATTGCCCATATCGCAATAACGGTTGCTGCTGTCTGTATGCCTGTCGTCCTTGATATCACCTACGATGACCTTGAAGCTATCGCCAGTATCAAGAGTTATCAGGAAGCAGTCGCCTATAGTATCAGAGTAATACGTACCAAGAGCAACACAGTAATAGTCATTAACCATGCGAAGACCGTTATCGTCGGTAAAGGCGTTTCTTTGTAACTCGTACTGGTCACTTCTTGTGTCAGTAATGCATCTGTAATCCATGTACGACTTAAAATCAGAGTCGATGTTGGGTACGTAATACTCCTTAGCAGATACGTTTGTTGCCATAACACATGCAGTTGCTATGCTCATTATCGCTGCTACTGTTCTCTTTATATTTACCATTGGAATCCTCTCCTTGTGTGGGGCTGTCAGACCCTATTATGGATTGACAGCCACTCTATTGCTTTATCTATCAGTATGAAATATCTTTGCCCTATCTTAAAACACGGGAAACCATTCGTATGCAGAAGTTCGTATGACTTCCCGTGTCCTATATGGAACATTTTCTCAAATTCCTGTTTTGTTATTACATTGTTGCTCAGGTACTTCAATCTGTTCTCCATAGTTACCATCACACCTATGCCATGTTTTTCCTCTGATGTATCTATGCTGTGTAGTCACTATCTTACAACCGCAGTTCAAGCACGTTACAACAATTCCTATATCGCTATTAATGTACGTTGTATATATCTTATCGTACTTAAAACTATATGATATGTTCATTGCTCTCACCCTGTTGAACCAAAACCGCCGTTTCTGTTATCTGTTACAGGGTCATCATTAATTGTAGTGTAAAAGCGATGTATGATGCCCTGAGCTATTGCTGTTCCTGCCTTAATCGACATTGTTTTGCCTTCTGGACTGTCATTGAATAGCTTTATCATGATATGACCCTCATTATCGGAATAATAATAATCCGAATCAATGATACCACAAGTGTTCCAGAGCTGTACTTTGAACTTGAAACCCTGTCCGCTTCTGGGGAATATAGCAAGATAATAGCGATCATCAAACTGAATCCTCAAGCCCGTCTTTATCACGATTGTTTGCTGTGGCGGGAGATCGAAGTCTATCGGAGAATATATATCATATCCTGCTGAACCGCTTGTTGCCCTTCGAGGAAGTTTGATGCTTTTGTATTCATCAATGCTTCCACCGCCGTCTTTAGCGTATTGTTCATACGAAACCTTAGTAAACTTATTCATTGGTAAAAGCCACCTGCTTTCTTATAATATCGTTTAGTGTAATGAGCGTTTGTCGTATTTCATCTGCGGTGTTGTATACAGATGTCGAGAACCTCACGACACTGTTTAAGTCTTTTCTCTCAATCCCTATCTCGGAATAAGAATATCCGTAGTTCAGAGCATCGTTGTTGTGGCAAGCACTGCCAGTCGAAGCACATATGCCGTTATAATCCAGAGCATCAACTATATTCTCAGCTTGCATCTTTTTGAACACTACTGGAATAATATTCGGGACATAGCGTCTGTCATCAACGATAGATTGTCTATCTTTAAAGGTTACAATATCATCTCTGCTCAGTCCGTCGATGCTGTCATAGATTTTATACAGTCCGCTAATGAACAGCTCCTTCAGATTATTAAGTTGTTTGCCAATGCTCTCCGTAAAATTATGAAGCTCTGCTGCCTTGCCCATACCAACTATTGCGGCTACATTTTCAGTACCGCTTCTCAAGCCAAGCTCCTGACCGCCACCATAAAGTAACGGCTTAACAGTTTCTCTGTCTCTGATGTACAGGATACCGACACCCTTCGGTCCATGAAACTTATGTGCAGACAGTGTAAGAAAATCTACGCCGAGGTCCTGCACATCTATCTTCATATGCCCAAAAGCTTGAGTAGCATCAGTATGGACTAAGTATGGCGGGAACGTATGCAGATATGTTCTCTGGGTTACCTTGACGAACGTTTTGACGTCGTTGATTAACCCTGTCTCGTTGTTGACCATCATCCTTGAAAGCACATTAGCATCGGTAGTCGAGGGGCTGGATGATACGTTCTTCTGGATTGACGGATGCTCAGAATTAGATGCGAACACTGAGTAGTTTACACCGAGCCAGTTGTTCGACTCTGTAGCTCCGCTTGTAAATATGATCTGTGATGGTTCTGCGTTTATCGCTTGAGCTACACGTTCTCTCGCAATCCCTATAGCTTTCTTAGCTTCAAACCCAAGCTGATGCCTCGACGAAGGATTACCGTACAAGTCAGTAAGATATGGCATCATTTCATCGAGCACTGCCGGGTCGAGGAATGTGGTTGCAGCGTTGTCAAGATAAATCATTTAGTCACCTACTTATTAAGTTATATGTTAATGGGTTCAATATCTCAAATCACGTCTATGTTGATATTATATCATAACATAAATCATTTGTCAATACCTTTTGCTACTTTATTTTGACATATTTTTCTTCAAGTTCTATAGGCGACGCAGCACTGCGTTTTGTGTACACTTCGTTACCGTCTATGACCTCGTATAAGTAATAGGTATTGAATGGATCTGAGTATATAACATACCTTAATGTATAATGGCTATCATAGATTGATACCTTTTTACTAAGCTGGTCTTTCTTAGGAGATTTAGCACTCATAAAGTATGGTCTTCCCTTCTTGCAAGGATTTCTGCACATCTATAAGACGCTGATTTGTCGAGCCTCTGTACGGGAACTTTACGTCAAGAAGCTGATGTGCAAATCTACCATCGACAATGACATCAACATAACGTAGAAGGTCCATATGTTTTATGTTTTGGTTCTGTATTATGAAGTCAAAGTCATAGCCTGTATATACCCATATAGTTTTTTCAGGTAACTTCTCCCTCACTGTTCTGGCTATATCTATAACGGTATCTATATTATAGTGTTCAATAGGATGACCGCCTGATATTGTAAGCCCGTCTATATAAGGCTTATCGAGCTTTTCAAGAAGCTCATTCATAGTCTCTGCTGTAAATGGTATTCCGCTATCCTTATCCCATGTCTGAGGATTGAAGCACTTTTCACAATGCATCGAGCATCCGCTGACCCAGAGAACGACTCTCAGTCCTTCGCCGTTCAGCATATCGTCTGTTGTTATGTTATGGTAGTTCACTATCGTTTACCGCCTTTGTAAATGCGGGTCGCCTTTTACGACCCGCTTGTATTACATGCTTACCCTATCTCTGATTTCTTCGTTCTT
>AUXO013259921.1_pt1 | contig 27158 bp, 36 predicted proteins | sample 768731 | NCBI WGS metagenome assembly AUXO01 (sample SAMN02715735, study PRJNA202380) | gut metagenome | biome: sheep rumen | host: Ovis aries | place: New Zealand: Palmerston North
AACGTGGATTCGTTCGCCATCGCACGACCGAATCCATCATAATCAAAGTAAAGAGTAAGGTCAATTCCTTCAAAACCCATTTCGTCAATGATTTCCTCGCCAAGTGCGGCATCGTCCCCTTCGCCCACACCGTAATGTGCGTACCCTGTTTCATCTTCATCTTCGTCTGGCCGCCACTCAATGGACACATCTCGTCCAAAACCCTCATAGTCGAAATATTGTTGCAACAAATTCTCTCCCAACTGTTCCAACCCGCCTATTTCGTCCACGTAGGCATAGGCAACATCCTCCATCGTCCGTGTTTCTGGAAACACCATGATGTCGTCCTTGACGCGCTGATAGGAACCGTAGTCCCCCTCATGCTCAATAATAGCATATTTCACGTTCTCGTCGATGTCGTCATCCGCCATGAACTCCCAAAAGTCTGGAGAAACATAAGACTCTCCAATGAATGCCTCTGGAATATCCTCATAGTCCTGGAACATGAATTCTGGGTCACTTTCGTCACCGTGCAACTTGCGGCAATATGCCATAAAGTCGTCATAAGTGTCGAAATCATCCAAATCGACCCATGCCCCCTTCAGACTGCCATCGTTGTACTTGCCGTATGTTCCGACATAAACCTTTGGCTCATGATATTGCATAAATTATCCTCCAACTAACTACCTGAAATTCTGCTCAAGATAATCGCCTATCCGCTCCCTTATCGTTTCCTTAAAGGTTTCATAGGCGTTGTCAAAAATCTGTCTGACATCATCGCGATAGTATTTGCCCAATGAAGAATCGGAAAACTCCTCAAGGTCGTAAAACGAAACCAAACCATGGCTTCCAAACTCATCCCCAAACGCAGTCAACAAATCCTGATGCTTGTCTTCGTACAACCCCCAGTAATAGCCATCTGTTTCGGTTTTGTCCAATTCAGCCTCAGACAGCCCCTTGAAAAACTCCGCAACAGAATACCTAGGCTCATTCAAAAGATAATCCGCCACATTTCTGGCTTCCGCATCCGCTCCGTTTTCAGCCTCTGTCGAAAGTTTTAATCCAATATCGTCAACCAGTTCATCGATGTCGCTCTCAAAACTTACTTGACCCTTTTCAACCATGCCGACAAGATTGTCCATCGTAAGGGAAAGCGTGTTTTTAACCGCGTCGTCGAAATCCAAAGCATCCAATGCACCGTCGCGCACTTCCTGCTCAACCGCCTGCTCTACACGGCCGATTATGCCATTGATTTCAGACACCCCCCATTCCATCACGCCAGAAAATGCTCCGCTTCCAACCGAAAGCGCAATGTTGCTTCCGTTGTCAAAAACTTCAGGAACCGACTCCAAACTTCCTTGAAGTTCTTCAATGCCGTCAACAAGCTCTTCGTTGGACAACTTGTTCAAAACGCTATCCGCCGTCGCCTTTACACCTTCATAGGTTATCTCCACCTTGGCGGTGTCAACCATTATGTCGGCAAAGCTCTCCGCCAACTTCTGCAACCGCCCGGTCAAGTTCGAAAACGAAACAGAACCAGATGTCAATTTCTCAAAATCATAATCGTTCATAACTCAACTCCTATTCGTCCTAAAGCAACCAATTATCAAATTATTCCCCGTCTTCCAACAATTTGTCAGACTTCTCTTCCGTCATGTCTGGATTGTACTCCCTAAACCATTTAATGGCCTTGTTTACATAGCGAATCATGTCGCGAAGCTCATCCTTCAGCAACTCGTCCATGAAGTCTCCGCCCCTAACAAACTCAAAATTCTCGCTCATCGTGCGCTTTTTGCGCCACCCAATGCTGTCGTCGTACTCGTAGGACAAAACAACTTTGCCATCCACACCGTCTGATGAATCTTGCGCACTCTCAACCTTCAAAGTGGCCTCACCAATATAGGAGGGGCCTAAGTCTATTGTGGAACTGGTGTCGTAGAAAATGGAATCGTCTCCGCCGGTGATTCCAATCGCCTCTTCACGAAGCGCGTTGAACTTGTCAACCAGTTTCTGCAACCTTGCAAATCGCTTCTGGCCGGTTTTGTTCAAAACCGAACCCGAAAGCTCGTCCGCTATTCTAAGAAGTTCCGCTGCAAGTCTGTCCATATCCTCACCTAATAAACATATGCGGCAATATCATATGGCCTGTCGCCGCCTAGATAATCCGTTTCATGCTGCTCTACAGTTCCCCCAAAAGAGGCAACTATCGTACCCGTAACTGAGGCCGGCCGACCCTTGTCGTCGAAATAAGAAACCTCAAACTCCCACGCCTTTCCAGCAACATGGCCATCGTCCCGGTTGTAATAGTAACCATGCTCATGGGTTGAGTCGTTTATCGCCCAACCAGCGACGTTCAAACCACCTTCGTCCCGCAAGTTCTTGAAGATTTCATCTACGGCCCCCCAGTTGTCGTCCCTGAACATTCCACCCGGATGACCTAGAAACCGCTGAACATATCTTCTGGCCCGCTGTTTTGAAAATCCATCAATCGGAGACGGCGGAATCTCCTTCCCCAACTGCTCCAAATCCCCGATTTCATCAAGTTCCGCAGCCAACCTGACCAATTCCTCTGCAAGTCTGTCCATGATGTCAAACCTCCAAATTACATGGCGTCTATCGCGACCTTCAATGCTGACATTTCCTCGTCCAAATCAAACACAACCCCTGAGTTTCCCAGGGCGCGTATGATGTTGATATAGTCGCTCTGCAATGAATCGTAGCATCTGATTGCATCGTCCCTGTACATCGCCCTGGGGTCTCGGCCGCTTCCTGAAATCACATTGCCCATGCCATGCTCCCTCAGGAACTTGTCTATCGCGTAAAGCATTCCGTTCAATGCGCTTGGTATAACCTCAAAACGTTTCTTGAACTCCTTGGACATCTGCTTCCACCGGTTTAGGTCGTACATCGACTCATTGCTTGAACCGCCAATGAAGTATCCGAAAAACACGTTGAACAATCCTCCGAAATTCGTTCCCACAGCCCTCATTGAATCAAGATTGCGGTCGAATGCCGACAATGCGCGGTAAACCCCCTCGGTATCCCCCTTCGCCTCTGCAATTGCAGAAGCCCTCAAACTTTCAATTCCGTTCTTAATCCGTCCTGAAAACTGTTTGAAGTCCTCTCCGAGCGTTTCAATTCCACCCTCGACTCCGTGGCGCAATCCCTCCAATGCCTCCTGGAAACCACTATTGTCAATCGTGTCGAAACTGGAAGTCAAATATGTTTCGGCCGCATTTGCAAACGCCTTCAAATAGTCGTCCACGGCTAACATCACGCCTCCAAGCACCCCCAGCACAAATGAACTCCGCTTCTTCCCCTCATACGCCTGGACTTCTCCGTAGATGGAGTTTGCCTGCATGATGCTCCACGTGCCTCCGCGCATGAAGCCGTTTATCTTTGCCAGAACCGGCCGCACGTCGTCTGACCATGTTTTGAAAGCCGCCTTGTAGATTTCAGCCTTGTCAGAATCAGACAACCCGGAGTCAAAATCCACCTGAGCCTTTACGGACGCCAATGCGTAATCACGGCCCGTACATCTCCCTACCGCATCAACGTCAACGGACTCCCTACGCAAAATCCCGTCGAATATGGCCTTGAACCTTTTAAAATCCAAGTCGTCCAACGCCGTTACCATTCTGGCTCTTCTCATCATGCCGAAGCAATGTGACTGACCTCCAAGCAGGCCCACCTCAGATGCCATTCTGCGAGGATTAACTGCCCAAGCCGCATTTTGATAGGCATTTTCAAGTCTCTTAACGACATCTTTGATTACTTTCGTAAGATACGCATCTTCCAATATGTCCCATTTTTCAGAATATTCCTTCCAATAGGAAATAACCCCATTCAGTTTTTTGACTTCTTCCTTCGATGGCATCCCACCCGAACAAAGTTGCTCCACGAAATCGCAGTCTGACATGGCGGAATATTCTATGTCCTCAGCTATTTCCTTGTCGTCTCCATAACTCGTGAACTTCATGCCCTCCGCATATGACCTAAGTTCATCCAATGCGTTAAGGCATTTTTCAAACAACTCATGAAGTTTCTTTTCCATAACATTAATCTCCGCCAAGTTCTTTCAGCAACCATGTCCAACGCCGTGCCAGCCGCAAAAACCTAAAACCTCGCCTTAAAATATCCAACCATATTCACCAGACGCCATTCTCCGTTTATTTCAGCAAAATATGCTCCATAAACCAAACGCAAGTCAGACGTTTCGTCACCGACCAGAACAACGCCAGCGCCCACAATGCCGTCCAATTTCTCGGTCAACTCATCAGAATCCAAAGACTCGTCCAAAATCAACTCCTTCGCCATTTCCCCGGCATTCAACGCCTTCCCTCGGCTTTCGGAACAATATGCCCAGTCGTTGTCGGTCATGCCGTTGTGAACCACATATCCGAATATCGGATTGCCTCTGGCATTTTCAAATTCAGCCTTCGTTATTCCATATTCGTCCTCGAACTCGGAGTCATCGAGTTCTCGCGCTATTCTTACCAACTCTTTCGCAATTCTGTCCATAGGCACATTCCCCTTAAAGAAAAACCATTTATTTACTTTTTTTTAAACCTTTCAACCATCCAATCCCCAAATTTGGGCAACGTGAAAAACAAACCAAACAAAAGCAACCCACAAACACCCAAAGACATCTGCACAACGTCTCCGTCGAATAGCCAGAGCAAAAAACTCCACGCTTCAAAAACCGAATGCATTTTCAATTTCCTCCCATGACATGAAGCAGCCGCCGTTCAACAACGGCGGCTGCAAACCCAATCCATGACTAAATCAATCAGCCTTCAGACGGCTTCTTCTCTATTCGAAGATTCTCGGAGAAGATATAATATGGCTGCGAAGCACCTTCCATTGTCGCATCAACATAAAGATATGTCTCATCAAACTCCCGCGAACCCTCGCCGGTCTCCAGGTCGAAAATCCCATCCTTTGCGCCCTCTTCTTCAGTTTCGGCCACATCCAACAGAAAACTCTTCATGCCATCCTTCTCCAATTCGGCAACCGCCTTTTCAAGGGCTTCCTCATCAGAATCAGCAGTTACCTCAACTGGATAAAGCTGATATCCTGACCCAGGCCACAAATATACAATATAGTTTGAATTGTCAACCTTTGCCACTCTGCCAACACCCTCAACCCGCTCGGATGACAACCGGCTCCTACCGCGCTCGAAATAATGGCAATGCGTACATCTGTAGCTCATCGTGTGTGGGTCGTAGTCAATGTTGCGCCCGCATTTCGGACACCTCTTGGACTTTGGATTTGGGTCGTCTATCCAAGCCTCGATGTCCTTCGCAATCCTCATAAGCTCTCTGCAAATATCCATAATCTAAAAATCCTTTCAACTTACATTACAATCCACACTATTAAAAAACAGAAATCAATTTTTCAAAAAATTCCCTTTTTTAAAACAGAGGTTTACGCTCAGAAATCGTCACTTTCAAAAATTAACCCTCCTATTTCCAAAAACATACTTACACTCTGTTTAGGCTAACATAATGGCAGTCTGCTCTTAAATTAAAATCACCGCCACACTATCGTGACGAAGGATTTAACAAATTTCACAACCCGAACCTCACTTTGTCAACTCTGTAATTATCCATTACCTCCATCGCGCTCAACTCACGATTGTACAACCTTATGCAGTTCACCATTCACGTTGCCGAATTGTACGACAACCTCACCCCCCCCATTTTTTCTTTCTTGCATCCGGCCCTAGCATGAATTCACCACTACCCGCATTTCCGTACATCCCTCCTCCAACCTTGTCATACATGTACCCTACAGCCCCTATACGAACCGGAATGAAGTCGCGAACCAATTGGTCGTTTTTGTATATTGAACATCTCCATAATAAAGCCATGCTCAAAAAAGATGGCTGCGGCGTGTTTCTATTGCCAATTCCAAACAAAATTACTGGATAAACATATTGCGGAGCCGTATCTTGCGCCGTCGTAGCCCCTACATAATTTTCACCATCGTAACTAAATTCGTTTCTGTGCGCTGTTCCAGTACCTATAAATGTCCACCTAACAGTATGTCTCCCTAACGCATCAAGACTCGGTAAATTAGTTAGTCCACCGCCACCAAATCCGCCGCTTTCATATTTGTTAGAAGTATTCTTGCCCCAATACCCCCACCCATTACTTCCAAACAAGTATCTTGAAGTAGAAGACTTGAACTGTACATCCGCCTCCATACTCAATGTAGTAGACCAATCATATTGAAAAACAACCCCAGTGTCTATCCATTGCGTACCAGTACTCTCCAAGTATGCAACCTCTTTGTCATACGGAAGTCGCTTCCTTGCCATAAACCCGCTTCTTGAACCTATAAGCATATGTCGCCAGACCTTTTTCTTGTAATGAATACTAAAATTCCCAGTCCGCCAGGTTCGGACTCCGAACCTGGCGGACTGGGAAAACCTCTGGCAAACTCTATTCTTAAACCATCTTATCAGAAAAAACCATTTTCCCAAAATCGATTTTTTAAAAAATTCCCTTTTTCGCGACAGAGGGAAATGCGCGAAAAGGGGGAAGTCCAAAAATTAACCCTCCTATTTTTTCAAACATACTTACATTCTGTTTTGGCTAACATAATGGCAGTCTGTTTTGTAAATAGGCAAAAACAGGCCATTTTTAGGGGGTGTTTTTGGCCCCGTTTTAAGGGCTAAAAGTACACCTTTTAGGGTATGTTTTTACTTGATTTCCCCATGTTTATACCCAAAATGGCACTTTGTTTATGCCCCCATACCTCAATATCTATGGTAAAATAAAGCCATCATGGACACAATTACCCTCACTTTAACTGACAGTTTCGCCATTACCGGCATTGGAAACCTACCTTTGGAACTCACGGCAGACCACGCCACCTATCCGTTTGCCTGCAACGAAAAGATTTACCGCATGATGGGGTTGTACGCAGACCATGAATCCTACATGGCGGAAATGGCAGGCAAGAGAGACATCCTATGGTTTGAGAAGAAAATCACCATATATGCCGATGGCAGGCTTGAACTGTGGATAGGAAAGCACGATGGAGAAAAAATCATTGAAGAAGTCCACAAAGAAGTCATTGGCAGCGGAGCTGACGCGATAAAGAAGAAATTATCATTAAAAGTTATATTTCATAGTACGAAATCGCAAGAGTAATTGTTTAATTCTACGGCAAATTCATTTACATTGAAAAACCAAATTCTACGAAAGAATTTTGCTTGAGGATTTCTTGTTGTGAACTACCGCCGCCATAAAGGGTTCCCTCGCGCCTTTCGGCGCTCGGCGGCATCTTTCTGCCCATATTGTTGTAAAATTGGTTTGATTCCATATGGTTGATTTGTTGTAGAATTATATAAGAGCGCATTATGCAAATTGTTTTGAATATGCTTTTCAGAAAACCGGGTTCAAAGATATGGGGTGGACTGGTTTTAAACTGGTTTTTCAGAAAAACTGATTCAAATTTCATAGAAAACAAAAAGCAGTAGGGTCGAAAGTCCCTACTGCTGAATTACCTAAGAGGTGGAAGAGATTTGAGAATCGTGACATGAAGCCCATATCTCCGTTCTATTTCCATTGCCACCATTCTTTCGTTAGCTTCAGAAGTAGGTTCGCATCGATGCAGATAATACATCGTATCTACAATGGCCACCCTCCACATCTGGCATCGTCCAGAGGCTGTCAAATTAATTGATTGGCACTTAATGAATTGACCGCACGCCCCCGAATATGTTTTTGCATTTGGATAGAAAACTTCAAAGCAAAATGGTTCATAGCCCTTGACATGGCGGACAATGATGGCTGACATTTCTGATTGACGCAATGGCTCACCCTCTGCAATGGGAGGTATTGTCTTATTGACTTCCCTATCCCCTTACATATAGATTAGACAGAAAAGTGGAGGTGGTTAGATAGTTTTTTGAGGCATGGAGCTTTTTGAAACCAGTTTTTAAATCGCGTTTTCTGAAAATTCAGTTTAAATCATTTTTAATATTTTATCTAACCACCGCCACTGTTTTGTCTACTATATATGCAAGGGGGAAGTGTTTCCCTCGGCGCAATTCAACCACTAACGAAAGGATTAACATCATGCCTCGCATCTTCGACCTCGCCGCTCGCTTCGACTCTCGCGCCTCCTTCTATGGGAAAGCGAAGGTTATGGAGGATGATGACGGCACCGTCACCCTTCTCAGTTACAATACGCCAGTTGCGCGGATTTGCAATGGGAAGTTTGAGAAGCTTCCCCAATGGGATTGCTCGCTGACCACGCGTCGCCATGTGCGCGAGTTCATGCGCCAATACGGCTTTGAGGATTAGTTTCGTTCGGAGGCGGCACGGCATTTCAGCCGTGCCGCCCATTTTGTTTTCAAGACGATTTAGGATATGCTTTTCAGAAAACTCAATTTAAAACCCTCCATTAAAAAACTATCTAACCACCACCACGATTTTGTCTACTCTATATGCAAGGAGTTAATCATGGACAAGACTGCTCTTAACGGAATCTCGTATGTTCTTCCCTTCGATGGCCAGTATATCAAGGTCGGCAAGGGAGTTAAGAACACGAAGTGGAATCTTATGGACGGCAACGGCGCGCTCATTTCTGAGAATTGGTTTGCGTCCATTGTACACAACGCCTCTGACAATTCAATTGTAGCGGAGATTATTAAGCCAAAAACGGCACCAGTAAAGGCCACCTTCCTCAATACTGCCGCGATTGTCAAGTGTGTCAAAATCATGGACAAGATTCCTCCGTCCATAATCAATTTCGTTGATAGCGGTTCAATTGAACTGTACAACTCCAATGCCTATGTAGCGAAGGCAACGCTCTATGGAATGGAAGTTTACATTGCTAAGAACGGCGAAGTTTATAATAAGCTCGGAGACAAGTGCCGTCTGCTTTTCAACACTGTGGATTCTGAGAGACTCTGCAACGCGATTCGCGCATTTAATCGCAAAATGAACTACGATTATTCTGCGTGGGAAGACAACACCTACAAAACCGTCCGTCAAACAAAAACGGCTCTCTGGGGATTCTACTTCGTGACAGACAACTGGCATGTATGCACGACCTTTGAACCGATACACATTTCAGACAACACGAAGAAGTGGACGGATGATTTAATTCTCCGTATGTGTGAGGAAAACACGCCTGAAAGTGTCAAAAAAGCATTTATCAGCGAGTTCGGTGAGGGCGATGTAAAGACTCAAAACATGGGAGAGGGAAACCCGCCCCTTGTTCACCGCTCTTGGCACTTCGCAAAAACCGACCTTGAAAAAATCATCACCTTCCTAAACAAGTTCTAGGACAAGGCGGCACGGCCAAAGGCCGTGCCGCCCTTTTTGCTTATGGAGTGGTTAGAATGTGTTTTTCAGAAAGTTTGGTTTAAAGACGCCATTAAAAACCATCTAACCACCTCCACAATTTTGTCTACTCTATATGCAAGGGGAAACCGAAACCGAGTGGTGTATGGATTCCCTATTCAACCATTGAGGATTGACAATGAAAAAAGTGATAATGTGCGCTCTCATTGCTATGACGAACGCAATTACAATGGCGAGCGACATTGAGGATGTGGCCGCCACAATCTGGGACGAGGCGCGAGGCGAGGGATTTGAAGGACGCCAGTATGTGGCATCCGTAATTTGGAACCGCGCCAAGGGAGACGGCTCCAAGATGAGGGCCGTTTGCGCCAAGCGCAAGCAGTTCAGCGGATGGAAGGACGGCAAGGCTCCGTCCGTGGTTCGCGTGAACGCCAATGACGAGGCTATTTGGAAGGAATGCCTCGCCTTTGCCAAGGGGTTGGTAAATGAGCGGTTCACGCCAGTTACCATCGCTACGCATTATCACGCAATCTATGTGAAGCCGAAATGGGCAAGCAAGCTGAAATTCGTGTGCAAGGTTGGACGGCACAAGTTCTACAAGGAGGGGGCGTAAGCCTCCTCCTTTTTTTGTTTTGCGCGAGGTTAGGATGTGTTTTCAGAAAATCAGATTCAAAGGAGTTTGAAAAACCATCTAACCATCCCCACCATTTTGTCTACTATATATGTAAGGAGGACTTCAACATGCTCTATCTTATCCGTGGATTGCCTGGGTCTGGCAAATCGACTTATGCGCGCGGCATGATTGCGCGCGGCGAGGCTCACGCATATTATGAGGCCGACATGTTCTTCATCCGCGATGGAGAATACAAGTTCAATCCGAAGCTTATCCGCGATGCACACGCATGGTGCAGACGCAAGGCGTTTGACGGACTTGCGCACGGCAAGACAATCATTGTTTCAAACACCTTCACAAAGCTTTGGGAAATGGAAGAGTACATGGCATACGCAAGGCGGCACGGCATTCCCTTTGCAGTGATACGTCTCAATACGCAATACGGCTCCATTCACAATGTGCCGCAAGAGGTCGTCGAGCAGATGCGCAATCGCTTTGAGGACTATGAAGGAGAGGGAATCATCGATTAGCTTAGGGGCGGCACGGCTGAAATGCCGTGCCGCCCTTTTTGTTTATGGAGTGGTTAAGATGTGTTTTTCGGAAAAAATCATTTAAATCTTCCCTTAAAAAAACATCTAACCACCTCCACACTTTTGTCTACTCTATATGTAAGGGCAAGCGATATGGTTCGCGCCCGCACGGAGGTTTAATACTATGAACGCAAAAGAAGCACTTGAACTTCTCCATTCTGATATGGCGGCTACCGCACTGTTTGATGCAGAGGCGAAAATGGTAGAGGCTTTCAAGGTGGCTGATTCTCTTGAAGAAGACGCATACCTTCTTCCAAAACTAGAGGCGCGTCAAGCTCGCGCGTTTTACCAAGACCGCGAAATGTACTTCAACGATCGCTCCATGTACCGATATGAAAATCTCAAGGTAATTGAACGGTTTCTGCTTCCACAAGCTAAGGAAATTCTAAAGAAAGCCCTGGAGACGGCCTAGCAAAGACTTTATAGAACGCGGCGGCACGGCATTTCAGCCGTGCCGCCTTTTTGTTTTCAAGTGGTTTTAGGATTAGTTTTTCAGAAGATTTAATTTAAAGACTCCAGTAAAAAATCATCTAACCACCTCCACCATTTTGTCTACTCTATATGTAGGGGAAAGCAAAACGCAAGTACCCAAAGACGGAGGAACTCACAATGTCTCAACTTTATTTCTGGTATCTTTCAGATGATAACTTTTGCCAGTCAGAACGTGGAAACACTTTCGCCTTTAAATCTGAAAAAGCGGCTCTTGCTGCCGTTAAGGGGGAACTTCGCACAAGATATGAGAAATTGTGCAAAGCGATGCACGGCACGAATTTCACAATGGAAATTGAAGCGCTGAGCGCAGACTATCCGCAGGAATATTGGGTACGGTTCACTTGGAATGCGCTAATCAAAAACATGAAACCCTTTATTAATCATCAAGACCCTCAAACCCCATGGGGGCGTGGTGTAGTAGATTGGATAGTATGGTGCGATAACAAAGACAATCCTGATTTCAACTGCCCAATCTCAACTCATGGATGGCGCATCAATCGCAAGTGCATTGAGTTCAGCACCCCCAAAAACTTAATTACAACTCATGTTTGACAACGCGGCGGCTAGGGCTAAACTCCCTAGTTGCCATTTTTGTTTTAGAACCACTTTAGAATGGCTTTTCAGAGAGTTTCATTTAAACCTTAAAGACATTAACGGTTGGAAATTTATCTAACCACCTCCACAATTTTGTCTACTCTATATGTAAGGAGTTAATCATGGCACACTCATTCAAGCATACGCCCATCTTCGGCTATAACGCAGGCCGTTCTGGCGAGTCCGAAAAGACGGACAAGCGCATTAACAATCGCCGTCTTCGTTCGCGCAACAAGACCTCCATCCGCACGCATGGCGAGTACGCGAACTTCTTCACCATGCGCGAAGTCAGCAATCCGTGGAGCATGGCAAAGGACGGCAAGTTCTTCTGGGGGGAAGCTTCCGCAAAGGAGATGCGGAAGTAAACCTCGCGGCGGCACGGCATTTCAGCCGTGCCGCCCATTTTGTTTTCAAGACGATTTAGGATGTGTTTTTCGTAAGGCTCCATTTAAAATCGTTCATAAAAACATCTAACCATCTCCACAATTTTGTCTACTATATATGTAAGGGGAAGGGAAGACAAGATAGTCAAGACCACCCTTGCAAGAGGATTCAAAACATGAAGGCAAAGGCCCTTAAGGTTACTGGCTCTTTTACGGAATGGGTGGCTCCCACGATGAAAGACCTCTATGAAAGCAACGCAGATTTCCGCGCGTGGTATGAGGAAAGCGGAATGCTTGACAAGCTTCCGCCCGCGCTGATTCCATTCGGAGGCGAAGGCTACATCTCAACGGATGTCGATTGCCTTGCAGACCGCCTCGCCACTTCAAATGACACGGCAATCTGGTCTCGCGAAAGCGAACTTATCAAGTCTGCTCTTTGGACGGCTCTCAACGAAGGCCGCCGCATCGAGGTCATGGGCATTGTCATTGAGCCCTTTACGGCGGAAGAACTTCCCATAACTCCGCTAGAGCGGTTCGCGTACTACGGCCCCTATGCGGACGCGCTTCGCGCCTCCGTGGACGCACTCGGCAAGCAGGAGGAGAGAAAGGAGCTTGGTTCCGCATGGACTCTGCTCTATGACCTCCATTCCATCATTGAAGACCTCGGAGATGAGGCGGATGTAGAAGTTGCGGACGGCAAGGTTTTCGTAGTCTCCAAGAGCGGAGAACGGCGGCAAGCCTTCCCGTGGGTGGACGAAGACTAAGACAAGGCGGCTAGGGCGTTAGCCCTAGCCGCCCATTTTGTTTTCAAGACGATTTAGGATGTGCTTTTCTGAAAACCTCATTTAAACCCTCCATTAAAAAACTATCTAACCACATCCACAATTTTGTCTACTATATATGTAAGGGATAAGGGAAGTCAATAAGACAATACCACCCTAGCAAGAGGACAAGACCATGGAACTTCGGAAAACCTTTAACTTCGGCAAAATCGCCTATGACCAGCCAAACCGCAAAACGAATTCGGTTGATGTCGAAATTGAACTGAGGGACACCGCCAAAGGCCCCGCATTCAGCGCAAGGGGTTTCATCTGGAACGCAAGCCACACCTACACAAAGAGTGGCGGACAAAACCTCGACACAATCGCCCAGTATGTACGCGACCCTCTTTTCCAAACGATTCTAGGTTGGTGGTTCAAGTGGCATCTGAACATGCTCAATGCGGGAACCCCAGAGCAGACAGCCGCCATCAACAAGTGGATGGCCTATGGACACCGCTATAGCTACGACGAGGCTTGCCAATACCTCAAGTCCATCGGCCTCTATGAAGTGCCTCATCCGACTCGCAAGGGTGAAACATACCAGTACGGCCATGAATGGCTCTATCGTCCGATTGACAAGGCAGACCTCAAGGCGATGAAGGAATTGCTCGCCTAATCTCAACTGGCGGCACGGCTGAAAAGCCGTGCCGCCCTTTTTCTTTCCTACGTGGTTTGAATTTGTTTTTCGGAAAGACTTGTTTAAAATTTAAAAACCTCCATGACTAAAAAATTATCTAACCACCTACACCATCCTGTCTACTCTATATGTAGGGGAAAGCAAGGGGCAAGTACCCGCCAACTAGTAAGGAACAGAATCATGGGACAGTACTACGCAACCATCATCCGCAAGCCGAATACGGAAAAGCCGAAGGTTTACACGGCAAACTTCTTAAAGCTCATGGAGCATTCGTGGTGCGGCAATGACTTTACGGACGCAATCACGAACATGCTGACCTCCGTGACAAACGCCGCGAGAGTTTGGTGGTATGGCGACTATACCGAAAATGACGAGGTGCAGGACGTCAACTTCGACGACATCTGGGGCGATGGCGAACGCATCAGGAACGAAGTCCCCGAATACGCCATTAAGTCACCGAATGCAAAGTACCTCGTCAATGTCACTAAGAAGGTCTACATCGACCTTGAGGAATACGCCAAGAACTCCACCGACGCAGACGGCGAACTCATCTATCCGCTTGCAATCCTCACCTGCACCTCTAACGGGAGGGGCGGAGGGGATTACTACCCAACGGAAGATTCGACCGCAGACCTCATCGGTGCATGGGCTGGAGACCAGATATACTTCTCAATTGCCGCGCCGACTGGATATGACAAGATTCACGCCGTCTTCAAGGAGTGCTAAGACACGGCGGCTAGGGCTAACGCCCTAGCCGCCCATTTTGTTTTCAAGAGGATTTAGAGTGGGTTTTTCAGAAAGACTTGTTTAAAACTTAAAAAACCTCAATGACTAAAAACTATCTAACCACCTCCACAATTTCGTCTACTATATATGTAAGGGGAAAGCAAGGTGCAAGTACCCAACCTTCAACTGGAAAGGAACTGGACATGGACTTTAGGATTAGACTTAACATCAAGGATTCTGAAGGAGACACCAGATATGATTATTCAGAGGAATATATCATGTCAGCCTCTGACCGCCCCAATGACATCACCTCCGAGTTCACAAACCGAATTCGCCAAGCGGTGTGCGACTTGGTTTCACAAGATGCGGAGCTTGCTGAATACATAGTCACAAACTATGGCTATGCGGATGGTATTGACTCCACAGACTCTAACGAGATTCGTGACTATGTTATCAGCACCTTCCCCCTTCGCGGCGTAGCTCAAATTCCAGACGGCATTTTGGAAAAGCACGGAATCAAACTTGCCCAAGAGCCAGACGGGTACCTCACATCCTATGACGATGATACAATGTTCGCGTGAAAATTAGTTTTCCAGAGAAATCACGGCGGCTAGGGCTAAACCCCCTAGCCGCCTTTTTGCTTTCAAGAGGATTTAGGACATGTTTTTCGGAAAGTTTAATTTAAACCCTTCATTAAAAAACTATCTAACCACCTCCACCATTTCGTCTACTCTATATGTACGGGGAAAGCAAGGTGCAAGTACCCAACCTTACATAAGGAAGGAACAGAACATGGGATGGGACGGAGTTTTTGAAAACGATTTGCCCTATAAGAACGGCAAGGTGGACCGCAAGGCATATTTGGACAAGACCTTCACATGGAACGACGGCAACGGACATTCGTGCGAAGTTCTCAAGTCCGCAATGGTTGGAACCACATACTATGCGGCGGCAAAGAACCAGAAGGGAGAAATCTTCGCAATCGTAGCATTGACGGCCGGCAAACGAGGACGCAATGATTCGTGCGGACTTTACTACAAGGCGATGGACGAAACCGAAGGACCGTACAACTATGATTGCCCCTCTTCCATTCTAGATATGCTCTCTCCAACTGAGCATGAGTGGGCAATCAAGTGGCGCAACGGATGCCGCGAACGCGCCGCGCAGAAGGCCGACGAGCGAAAGAACGGCAAAGCCCCCGCCCCTCGCATTGAAGGAGTCACAATAGAGGAGCGGCGAGGAAGCTACATCATCAGTTCGTTCGCCTATCGCCTAACGCACTGCTATGTCGGAGTCCGCTACGCCAAGCGGCACTTCAAGAGCGCCGCCGCCGCCCAGAAGGCATTCATAGATGAATACGGCACGGACGAGCAGAAGGCGGCTCTCGCCGCAACATCGGCCTCCTAATCGCAAATGGGGCGCGGAGATACAAACCTCCGCGTCCCTTTGATTTTAAGCATGGGTTAGAATTTGTTTTTCTGAAACGTTCATTTAAAATTTAAAAACCATCCATGACTAAAAAACTATCTAACCACCTCCACCACCCTGTCTACTCTATATGTAAGGGAAAGGGAAGACAAGATAGTCAATACCACCCTCGCAAAAGGACAAGACCATGACGTTTGAAACCTCCACCTCCATCATTCCAATGCTCAATGTCGGCATGTACAATTCGTGCCTCAGCCCCGATTCCATCTTCAACTATGAATTTGAAAACGAGGAGAACGAATGGCGCGATTTTGACAAGGAATGGGAAAACTTCGACGGCGAGGCATACAATGCCGCCGTTGGCAAGATTGCCGCCGAAAAGGTCGAATCAATCGCCGCCGATTATCTCAACGGCAAAAACGGAATCAAGTCCGTCACTTCAAACGGCGAAATCATCAGCCCCAAGTACTACAACTTTGAAACGGACGAACTTTCCATCGACGTTGAAATGGAAGAGGACTTCATGGATGTTCTCCAGTCCAACTTCAAAAAGTGGGAAAAGGAGGACGGTGAAGTCAAAAAGTGGGTAAAGGACCACTACACCAGCTACGATGGCTTCTGGTCGGCAATCCCGAACAACCTCTCTAAAATCGCGTCTGACATTGCGGACGGCATCGACCTTGACCGCCTCATCGGCGTGTATGCCTGCCTCTGCCTCGTGGACGCCGGCTATTTCAAGGAGGACAAATGGAACAAGTCGGAATACGAGCAGAACAACATCTCTCTCATCGAGGAGGTTGAATACAATCTCTGCTGGGATGATTTCATCGCGGCGGATTAATCATCGTAGGGCGGCATGGCTGAAAAGCCATGCCGCCCCTTTTGTTTTTCGGCGTGGTTAGAATTGGTTTTTCTGAAATGTTCATTTAAAATTTAAAAACCATCCAGTAAAAAATTATCTAACCACCACCACTCTCATGTCTACTCTATATGTAAAGGGAAACACCCCTCTACGCAACCCTCAAAGGAAGGACAAGACCATGGCAAACGAAGTAAAGGATAATGAAGTAAAGCCACCTGAGTATAGGATTGAATTTCCTGTTTGTGACATTCCATTCGTGATGGTGCCAACTGATGCTGATTTTGCCGCTGAAAGAGGAATGACACTCGAAGCATATCAGACTTACATGAGAAACATGTATGATTCCCACGAATGCTAAAGCTGAGGCACACATAAGGAGTGCTACCATGAACTACGCAGACATCTTCAATGCCGTCAAGGCAATCGCGCCCTCTGATTGCAAGGTTTCATTTGACAACGGAGAACTCAAGGTCGTTGGAAATGATTATATGTTTGCCATCTGGATAAGGCCGTGCGACGAGGACGCGCATTTCGTTCGCAACCTTCCCATGCTCAAATCCTCAGCGGAAAAGGGCGGAATGGAATGGACTTACAAGACCATGGAGCGGATTCACGCGACCTGGCGCATGGGAACCGCTCTCTATTGCTATAGCTACCCCATTTCAAAATCTGGAGAGGCGGTCGTTGAGGCGGAGGCCAAAAACCCTCACAACTACCTCGCGGCATATATGATTCCAAATTCTGTGAAGGCGGCAGTGCTTGACGCGGTTCGCGACAGCATCGAATCTGTTGAGGCGAATGTCGCAACAGACCCGGAGGGATGCAACTACAACTCAATCCACTACAAGCCAATTTAAAATTTAAACACTTCAATCAAACACCCGGCGGGGCGGAGGTACAATCCTCCGCCCCGCTTTTTGTTTCAGGCAACTTTAAACCGGCCTTTCAGAAACACTAATTTAAAATTTGAACCCGGACAAAAACTATCTAACCACCTCCACCCTAACGTCTACTATGTACATAGGAGAACCCGCGCGATGAACACCACTCTTGAAGACTGTCTGAACAATCACGACTTTAGAATCATAACCCTATACCTTGACCAGATTTTGAAAAAGGCCAGAATAGTGCTTAGATACCCGAACGGCCAGTTCGGGATTTTCGAGATGTTCACAAAGAACGGGCTTCCCAAGCTGGACACAAATCCGTCAATCATCTACCACAACGCCCCAATTAAAATGGCGGTAAAGCCAATGGGATACCTATACAAGGACCACAATGAAGTCCGCTCGGAATATATAGGCACACTCAGGTCTGTGCTGATTCAGGCCCTTGACAAGGAAAATCTGCTTGACTCCTGCCATCTTGACCCGGCTCCGTACATTTTCAATGCGATTGGATATTCCAAGCCGAACGGACGGCTCGGGATAGACCACAGATGGTTTGTGTCATTCTGCGACGGAAAGTCGTTTGCCAATGTCGAATTCCGGGTGTTTAATCCGCATCCAAAGGGTTGGACTCCGTGGGAGGTTGCACAGTTCTACACAGTGCTTGACTTTGATGAAATCTCCCAGCCCAGTATGCTGTGGAATGGAAACTCCTTGTTTAGCTCCGATTGCATTCGGGACGGGTATACGGAAATACAAAAACCGTATGGACGGATTTCGCTCTACGTGGCCGAGGCTCTTGCCAACTGGAAGCCCGACCACATGGAAATTGAGATTCCACAACGCCTTGACTTCTTTTCTCCCACTTTCATACCCGGAATGCGCTATGTCGCCGTTCCGCTCGCATGTGTTGAAACAGATGAAAGCGGAGACACAATCCACTATGTCGGACTTCTGGACGACAACCAGACGTTTCACAAGGTAAATCTTGAATGGCTTTGTCAGTGATTTTAAAATTTAAAAGACACCATGGACAACCTCATTGTCAAAAAGGCCGTTTCCGTTACAAACACTCTGGGGAAATACAAAAACGAATACTTCCTCATTGGAAAACCACACGGCCTCAACTGCCTCTTCCGCCTCTTCTGGAACGGAGGGAAATCGTCCGCCTATACGGAAGCCTACAATGTTTCCCTGTATGAGGCCGAAGCCTGTCTGGATTCCAAGTTGAAAGGCCTCGTTATCAATCCCTTCAACATGGTTGTGAACTTCAACCTGAACAAATCAGACATAATGAAAAAGGCGGAAGAAACAAAAGACTGGCTGATGGCGCAGGGATTTTTCGACCGGCCGATTTCAAACCACACCGTTTCAGTCTCACAAATCATACAAGCATACAAAGGCCGCCAAAAGGAAGACCATAGGCTTTTCCTTAACTTCTTCGACGAAACCAAGGCCTGGCTTGGGGAATTTAAAATCTCTCCTAAACTCGGATGGAAGAACAATGCGGTTGTTTTACCAGTCGGTGTCTGGGGGAAGGGTCAAAACCATTTCAAATCCGCAGAACTGATTTCAGACTATATTTCATTTGTCGGCATGAACAAATACATCTACCATGAGCTAACTGATCTGTCGAAAGTCAATCTCCTCGAAAAAACCATTGAAAAGCTCGTCGAATCCAGCGAGTTCCTATGGACTCCAGAAGAAGAGCAAATAGGCATTCCAGCCTCCTTCATACCGGGTATGCAGTATAGGGCGACCAAGTGCTATTCAATCAAATCGCTCTGGAATGAAAAGCCCGTCAAGAACGGATATGGACTGCTTGCATGGAACGACAACGGAGAGGTTGAAACAGTAAAAGAGCCAAAATGATAGGTTTTAAATCCTCGTGGGCGTCCGTCTGCGCTACAAAAGCGCAGACGGACGTCTTTTTTGTTTTAAATTACTCATAATAAGCAATTTATATGTTTGACAAAATGGACATTTTGGAGTGAGGCTGAACCATTTGGAATGCGGGGTTTGATTTATTTTTTTAAACTAGAATATTGGACTGTAGTGTTTTAATATAGAATTTACCTCATTTTGAATGACAGTAAATTCATCATTTAGAATGTTTGTAATGAACAAGTTAAATCATTCCTAAATCTCCATCTAGAACTCTCGTCTTTTACGTCGCATAACGCGCAATTTCTTTACCTCATAAAAATTCAAAAACGCCCAAAAATGCGATTTTGTTTCTATCAATAGAAACAAGTCTTTTGTTATAGAATACTAGAAGATAAGCATTCTAGTTCATTTTAATTTTTTCTCATTTTTGAGAACGAATTTTTTTCTTGACATCTAAAATACTAGAGCCTGAACGACTTACGGAAAATCATACTTCAAAACTCAGCCTCAAAAGGCTTCTGAAACTCCTTCGGGGATAGCCGAGCAAAAAATTTTTTCTTTCATAGAATATTTGTTCCAAACATTTTATGAAAACACTTATTTTTTTTGAAAAAAAGTACTTGACCCAGTTTTTTCATTTTGCTAAATTATAATTGCTACGATTCTCGCGTGCGCGCGCGTTTAGGAATGCTTTGATGATTTGAACGAAGTTCAAAGAATCCGTTGATTCAGTCCAGAACTAACGCCAGCCCTGCGGGTGGAAAAAGAAAGTCACGAAGTGACCATGTTTCCAAGTTGAAACAAAAATCTCAAATGCAATTCTTCTCAAAGAGAAAATCCGCAAATCAATTGTTGCGAACGCAATTGACTAGCGAAGTTCGAAGCGGAGCGAGAACTGAGCGTGATGGTCAATTGCGTTGCATCCTCAAACGAACAACGTGAGTGCAGAGGATAAAAGTTAATGAAGTCAATAAGACCTCAAGTGAATTTCAAATGATTGATTCTTTCCGATTCTTTAATGGCGTATTGTAGTTTGTAATAAACTTAGATAAGACTAACATTTTGATTTGAAAATAAATTTTAGAATTTTTAATCTACTTAAAAAATTTACAAGTTTAAACCAAGTGGTCGTGTCCTAACTTGAAAATCAAACAACTTAAATTTCTTTAATAGACTTCTGCGTAGCAGAAGGACAAAGAATTTTAGAGAATTTTAAAACCAAAACTGGACCAAAACCACTTGGTTTAATTTGACTTGAAAAACTTTTTGGCGGACTTTTCTAGATTAGACTACCAGTCTCAGACTAAATCGAAGACTGGACTTCTAGACCAGAAGCAAAACAGTTCTCAGAAAAGGAAGCCAACGGCGCTTCGCGCCGTGCCTTCCGACTGAGCTAAAGCTCAGTCGTGGGCAACTATCTGTGGACTGCTAACGCAGCTGGAATCTAGTCTGAAAGAACTCTAGAAGAACTTTCTTGAACTAGATTGTGAGTTTTAACTCGCATGGCAAAGCCAGTTCCTAGAACCACGCCCGGACGTTTCTATTAGTAGAAACAAAACTCTAAATTCGACTTTCAGAAAACCATATTCAAATTTAATCTGAAAACAAAAAAAATCGGGGCGGACTTTCGTCCGCCCCGATTTCGAGTGAAGCTTCCACTAGCGTCTAAGACCAAGGAACTTCATCAGACGCTTCCAGAAGCTCTGTCTAGGCGCTGGCTCGTTCTGTTCGTCCTTGAGTACATAGACAACCTCCATGCCGGCCGTAATGGTCCTCCACGGGTTGTTTATGCCGAAGTTGGCAGTCCAGATGGTCTTGAGAGGGCTGATTACATTTCTGACCAGCTTGACCTTCTTGGACATGATGTCGCGGAATTCCTTTGCCATCTCAATGGTGACTGTATCCTTTGAGACGGATGTGATTCCGCGTTCCCTTGCATAGTCCATGAAGTATGCCAGAACCCTCTGGTACTGTTCGTATGTCTTGGGGTCGTAATCGCGGTGGAGTGTCTTCTTCCAGTTGGAGAAAAGCTCCTCGAAGGAATAGGACTTTTCGGTGTTTGTCTCATCAGTCTGGGTCTGTGCAGCCTCTTCCGCATTTGGAGCTTCGACAGTCTGGGCTTCAACCTCATCGGGTTTCTCGGCCGGATTTTCTGCGGATTCCACATCCAGCTCAGCTCCCTTTCGACCAGACTTCTTGCGAAGGGGCTTGAGGGCGTTTTCCCATGGGTTGACAATGTTCGGCATGAGAAGGTCCCATACGGCTCTCAGTTCGCGAATGTCGTCGATTCCGGTTGCCTTTGAGTTGATGGTATCCTCGGTGTACTTGGCGGCAACTTCGCTTGTGACCTGAATCGGCCGTTCAAGTCCGCTCTGCTCCCAGAAGCGGAAGAAGATGGACTTAACAGTTCTTGTGCGGTTGACGCCAATCTTTGGGCGTTTCTGGATGTACTGGCTCCAGAGAACCGTAGGCACGGCGCGAAGGCACTCGGTTGGCGAAAGGTCTGACTTCGTTTCTATCATGGCGTTGTACTTCGCGATGCGGATGGCGTCCGCATATGTCACGCCTTTGAACGGGTTTTCGGCATCCGGAAGAAGCGCATCCCACATTGCGGCAAGCTTTGTGATTCTGTCTGCGCCTCCACGGACCACAACGCACTCAGGGTCGTCACGAAGCTTGACCGCGTAATCGTAGGCAACCTTGCGCGTGACATCACCGATTGTTCTGACCCCCATGTGCTTCATGAGGTGGCGCACGAAACCAAGTGCGTTCCGCTCTATCTTCCTGCCTGAAGACGCCTCAGACGCGAAAAACTTTTCAGCAAACTCTTCAAGTCCCGTTTTGGAATCTATCTTGGAGGGGGTTGGAGTTTCTGGCACTACATTCTCGCGCAAGGAGTCCCATTTGAACTTCGACCACGGATTCCCGCAAAGGGGCAGGGACTTCGCCCAGATTTCAGTAAGCGTTGGAAGCGAAACCCTCCACACGCTGTTCGCGCTCGTGTTCTTTGTGAGAAATTCAACATACTTTGCGGCATCTTCGTCCTTGAGGTCGTAGAGAGACCTTCCAGACCCATACCACTTCACAAGCGCATTGTATATCATGGCATCGTGGGAAACGGCCTTGCGGCCTATCTTACCACCGTTCGCCTTTACAAAGCGATTCCAGACCTCAGAGGGCAGTCCGCCGTTCGGGTTCTGTTCCTTGACAATATCGACAAGCGTCGCGTTTTCCATCAGTAGCTTCTCCTTAGGTGTAGGTGTGTACAAACAAACAAAGTGACTTATTTTAACAGGAAAGTGCAGAAAACTTGCACATCTGCGAACCTGAATCATCCAACCAGTTCGTAGGAGTTCCTCATCGACCAGTAGGAATTTCCTGAATTGAGTCTGTTGACAAGAGCCTTGGCTGACTTCGGCCTCTTGAACTTCGTCCCCATTCCGTTGCAACGGAGGGTGTAGCCGAAAACATTTTCGACCAGTTCGTCCACGGTGCCTGTCCATTCAGTTGAACGGCCACTGTTCTTGTCGGTGCTTCTGACTGTGTAGTGCTTCATGGTGTTGCTCCTTATTGCCAGTTCCTTGTCCATTCGCGGACAAACATCTTGACCTTCTCCATTATCTCCTCGATAGGGGTTTCGCCAATTCTCCACGGAAGCGGACTTGGCTCTTCAACCTCTTCTTCCAGAGGGGGTTCTGGAATCGAAGCCGGTTCTTCAACCATGGCTTCGTCTTCCTCGACTGCGGATTCGTCTCTTACAAATCCGCGAAACGCGATGATGTCTTCATCGTCAAGCTCCCAGAGGTTCTTGACCATTAGAGGCTCGTCCCATTCTATTTCCGTAGTATGGGAGAAGTTGCCGTCCTCGCAGACGAACTCACCGAACGTGGTGTCTCCAAACTTGTTCGGCACCCACACGCCTCTGACGCAGGCCCCTGGAAACTTCTCGCTGATTTTAGAGCACAACTCCCTAATCCATCCAATGGGAGGCTTGTAGGTGGTGTCAACTGAAAACGCGAAGTCAATTGCGTTTTCGTCGAATCTCGCGTTTTCACCGTTCCAATCGCATCCCCAGTTCTCATATCTCCATTCTGGGCCGACAGACGGCATGAAGTCAAAGTGGAAGTCTCCGTCGTTGTCCTTGGCCACTTCTGGTGGCATTGGAAGCAGAATCCCGAAATCCACATTGCCTCTTCTGTCCACAACCATTTTGCGGATGTCTTCCTCCGCGAAGCGGTTGCGTCCGCGCGGAAGCGCGATGTCAATGAACGTGCGTACCTCAATCATAAGTCTTAAAAGTCCATTTCTACATTAAGTAGACAGGATGGTGGATGTGGTTAGATGTTTTACTCGTCGTTTCCGTCGTTGTTGGCTTCTTCCCATGCCTCTTCCGCAAGATGCTCAATTTCCTCCCATGCGGAATCCCAGTCGCTGACCGTGAAGGGATAGGCGAGGAAATCATCGAATTCGGCATCTGAACCCTCGACTATCGTTCCAATCTGCACTCCGTTGTCAGTTGTCCGGCACCATCCGCCGCACGCAGTACACCTATACACGTCATGAGAAAGACGCTCGTCTGTGGCGCTTTCAGGCTCACCGAATATCTTGTTGCAAAGCTCAGCACGGTTGCGGATGAGATTAGAGCTGGTGTCCATGGTCATGTTCCTTTAGGTGGTTATTCAGAGGGGTGATTCCCTTTACATAATGAGTAGACAAAACGGTGGGTGTGGTTAGATAAAATATTTTTCTGTAATGGAGATTTTTGAAACAGATGTTTAAACGGGGTTTTCTGAAACGATGATTTTAAGTCTGATTAAAAACAAAAGCGGCGGCGAGGATTTTAACCTCGCCGCCGCCTGTCAATTACTTTATTCAATTGTTTGTTGAATCTTTTGGAAGTTGTCTGGGTCCACAATTACCGACTTACCGTCGTCGTTGACCATGTGAAGCCGGTTCTTTTCGTCTGTGTTTCCCATGTAGTGCATTCCGGGAATGAACTTTCCTCGGATTCCCAGGTCGTCTATGCACTCGTATTCTTCCAACCTTGTATTTTCACTTGGCTGACCACCCGAAAGAAGAGTCTGCAATTCGTTTAAAAGCTCGGCTTTCGTGGACGGGAAGCCCATGAATCCGTTTTGGCTGTCGTCCGTAAGTTCCAAATACCCCTTGCGGATTTTCTCCAGAACCGTAGAGGCTGCCGATGAAACCGCCTTTATCTTGAAATTGGCCTGCGAAATATTTGAAAGATTGTATCTTTTCCTCGTGCGAGGCTTGTACAGCCCCTTGACATACCACTGCTCCGGCCACTCATTGTTGCGGCATACAACCACGATATATACCTTGTCATGGTTCCCGTTTCCGTTGTAGAGGACGTGAATGTCGTCTATGTGCTCGATGGTGTAGGTCATGATCTAAAGTCCTTTCCACATATAGTAGACGTAATGGTTGAGATTGTTAGATAAAAATTTTGGTCCTTGTCCGCTAGGAGGAGTCAGACAAGGACCAATTCGCCACATCCGGCCATTGTTTGAGTGGTGGCTGTCCCACCCTGTAAGGATGGACGGGAGCCAAATCAAGCAAAAACCCCCGTCCGACGCAGCCCTCGCGCAACTGGAAACCGAACCGAAACCATTTGCACGAAGTTTTTTGGCAGCATGGCCGGCCACCAATGCCAATCCGCGCCAAGAGCATGTGTGCCAACACGCCATTATTCTAACAGGAAAATCGTCAGTACACGATTTTGAACTGGACTTTCTGAAAAACCCATGCAAACGACTGTTAAAACAAAAAATGCCGAGGCGGCTCTAGTTTCCGCCCCGGCAACATTACGGTCGTGTTGTTTTCCCTAACGGGCTATGCGCAATCTCCTTTTCAGGGTTTCGACCGCAGAGGCTCGTTCCCGCTCAATCTTGGCGATGGACTTCCTCATGTAGAACATTATGTCGTAGTTAAAAGCCTCATGCTCCTTATCTCCCATCTTGAGCATCCAGTCCGTAAACATGGGCATTGCCTTGATGCGGCAACCTCCAAGTTCAAGTGCCATCACGCACTGGTCGTGAAACCTTGAAATCTCCTTGTCCAGTCCGCAAACTTCATCGTGAAAAACTGCGGTGGCTACCGACTGCCGCTCATTGCTCTGTAGGATGTGCAGGGCGCGAAGAGCAAGCCTGCGCGATTCAAGACTGTAGGAATTGGACATTTTAGTTCTCCTTAGATTCCAAGCGCCGCATAGTAGTCTTCAACCAGCTCACGAGGTCCGTAAACCACCTCGAAGCGGTTGGACGGCTTCCACCAGCCGGACGACTCCCAAGTGCCAAGCTCTTCTCCCAACCGCTCTTCTGCGTCCATGAGGCAGTCTTGGAAAAGCACCTTGCCGGGTTCGCCCACGCCGTTTGAGGAGATGAGGTTGTCCACGAAGCTATCGTCCTTGCCGGGCCACCATTCGGGGTCGTCGTTCTCAGACATGGCAGTTTCAAAAAACTCCCTGAGTCCAAGGCGGGTCATTCCGGCCTGAACTTGGAGCTGCCAGTCCTCAAGCATGGATTCCTCATCGTTGCGGCAATAGTCGAGGGTTTCCTGACTGACCGGACGGATTACAACGCAGGACGGAGGATTCTCCTTGTCGAAATTCCCGTTTTCATCTACTGGAATCCCGTAAATCTGACCGTCCTTGTCCATGCCGAGGGTGATGTAGTGCTGCTTCATGGTAAGTGTTCTCCTGGTGGTTGAAGTAATGGGGAGCATCCCCTTGCATAAAGAGTAGACAGAGATGTGTAGGTGGTTAGATAAAATCTTTCTACCTTGTGCATTCTCCGTTTTTGAGATGCGGACACGAACGGCATGGTTCAAGGTTGAAGTTCATGGGAACGGCCCGCTTGAGGGCCCGCTTGGCTTCCGTCAAAGTTTTGAAAGCCTCAGTACCGTGACAGTCCATGAAGGAGTGCGGCATCTCCCAGTTCCAACCGGAGGCCAGGAACACCTCATATTTGTAGGATTCCTTGTCGGACGGGTTGTAGTCCGGGTGGAAGTCCGCATCCGTTATTCTGTCGTTCCACTCAGCCAGTTGCGGAAAGCGGTTTTTGAACTCAATCATGGCGCTTGTCCTTTTCTGCCTGCGCCTTGCGTTCGTCATGCCTTCCCCAGCCATAGCCGAGAATGAGGCAGAGAATTTCGGTCACACAAAACAGAATGATGTTGAGCATGGTATGTTCTCCAATTAGCGGTGGTTGAGGGAGTTGTCCCAGTCGTAGGAGTCGTCGCACTCGACAAGGCCGTCGTTGAGCTTGCAATAGATGTTCGTGTACCGCTCCTGCTCTGAACCCTCGCAAGCCATCATGCCTTCAAGATATTTTGCCATGGCCGCCTTGCGAGTCATCCGCTCGGTTGTGTTGTAGCAGTGGATGGTAACAATGTCGGTTGCCTTCATGGTTGTTCTCCTTGTGGGTTGAAGTAAATGGGGGGAATCCCATTGCATAAATAGTAGACAAAATGGTGGATGTGGTTAGATAGTTTTTTCAAAAGAGTTTGAATGGATTTTTCTGAAAAACATATCCTAAATCCGAAAAGCAAAAAGAAGGTAGCGGCGAGGCTTTTGCCTCTCCGCCACCCTTTGGCGATTAAACTATCGCGGCGGGAAGTCCGTCCTCATCAAGCTCGACCTCGGTCGGAGCGATTGCCGCCACCTCGGCAACCTCATCCTCGCTGGGTTCGGCCACCTCAGCGGAAGAGGGAGGCATGGCATCGCCGTCCGCCATGAGGTGGTACTTGCCATTGACGACCGCGACCCGATTGTAGCCTTCGGCTATCGCCTTCTGGACACGGCGGAAGACCGTGGAGGTCTTGCGGACGAAGTTCGTGCCCTTGAGAATGAGGGCCATCGCGTCCACCTCGACGTCTCCGTCCATTGTCTCCAACTGGCGGGCCACCTCTTCGGCAA
>AUXO018577151.1_pt1 | contig 27147 bp, 11 predicted proteins | sample 768731 | NCBI WGS metagenome assembly AUXO01 (sample SAMN02715735, study PRJNA202380) | gut metagenome | biome: sheep rumen | host: Ovis aries | place: New Zealand: Palmerston North
TAAAACGTTTTTCCTCTGTTGAATTTCATAAATGTATTTACTATGTGTTTTTATAAAAACCAGCCCATGATCGATAAAAATAAATACTAATGAACCGCCATGAATGATGAACCAGATCTTAACATAAAACTGCCGCCTTTTACAATACAAAAATTATTCGTTTCACTGACACAGGCAATGGACTGGGGAGTGAAACAAATGAACATAGAAAAACTATGGAAAAAAACAAAAGGAAAAGGAATAACAATCGCAGTTCTTGATACCGGATGTCCGGCAACAAAAAGCGCCGACGGAAAAATAACCGTCCACCCAGATTTAAAAAACAACATACTATTGGATAAATGCGAATCATTTATACGGTCGGAAGATATATACGATTATTGCGGGCATTCTACCGCGTGTTGCGGAGTCATAGCAGCCGAAGACAACGAAACCGGATTCGTCGGGTATGCGCCGGAAGCAAAAATAATATGTTACAAAGTCCTCAATAAGAACGGCGCAGGGTCGCTCGAATGGATAGAAAAAGCCCTAAGACGCTGCGTGGAAACAAAACCTGATATAGTTTCTATGTCTCTAGGCTCGCAATTCGGATCATATAACATGCACCAATATGTCAAAAAATTGGATGCCATGGGAATTCCTGTGATATGCGCCGCCGGAAACGGTGGAGCCGAAGAAGGCGTAAATTATCCGGCGATTTACAATGAATCGTTCGCCATAGGCGCATACGACCATAAAATGAAAATAGCAAACTTTTCTGCAATAGGCGACGCTTTGGACTTTGCGTTTCCCGGCGTTGATATAAACACCACATGGCTTAATGGCGGATATACTCACATCTCTGGAACAAGCTTTGCCTGCCCGGCGTGCGCCGGTCTCGTCGCATTGATAATGGCCATAGCAAAAGACGAAGGAACAATCCCAAAGAACGCCAAAAATACACTATGGATATACGACGAACTTAAAAAATACGCATCAAATCCTAAAAAAATAGATACCAAAACCGAAGATTGGGGCTGGGGATACATAGATATTCAAAAAATGATAGAAGATAAAAAAATGGAAGTCGCCCAGCTTACCGTAGGAAACAAGCCGTCGGATCTGTTTTCAAAAGCGTCCAAATATAATCTGATAGACAGGGAGCGACTTAATCTACTCACAGACGAACAGATAAACAATCTATCAAACACGCTCCATCTTTCGTTGAACGATAAAATGACCAGTCTTATGAACAAACTAGGAAAGAAATACTATCCGGCGTTTGCGATTTATGTGTCACATGAAGAATGGGCAGAAGCGAAAACGATTCTAAAGAAGAATCTAAAGAAAATCACCAGAGCCAAATACTGCCTTCTTAATCCAGTAAGATGGTATAAAAACTTTCTTATACACAAATCATTTTCCTGATTTGTATATATCTTTTCCGAACAATTCGGACAGATCTATGCGCGGAAATACCCCTATATTATCGATCGGCGCGGCATTATACACCTCAAGATTCAATTTACACGACGTTATCAGCATCAACAAATGATGCCACCATCCGCTCATTGCTCTTCTCAGTCCGTCAGTTGTTCTGCATATAGGACATTTTATGTCTTCCTTGGTATTGTATTTCATTCCATAAAACATGTCCTTTACTCCGTATGACGCCTTCAATCGCATTGTTCCATCTTTGTTTATAACGAAATTATTGTCACATCCAACCAATATTATTTTAGTGTATCCCAGAAGCCATGCTATAAGACAGGCCACCTCTCCGCTCATTCCTCCCTCATAATAGAACTCATCGAACGAATCCGGTGCACGCAATTCAGGAACAAACCTAGGTTTTTTAATATAATCTTCTTCTCTGATATTTTCCTTTTTGCCCATCAGAAATTTAAAAATACCATAGACATTTAGATTGTTGTCTATGTCGTCTGGCATAGCATCGACCATTTTGTGCGCATATCCAGATCCCTTCGTTTTCGAAATCATACTTAACGCTAGCCCAACATCTGTCATAAATGGATTCTCCCATTTGCTCAAATCAGGAGATTGTGGTGGATACGACTTAAAATTTATCGGAACCATAACATTTCCGTATCCAGAAAAATATTGATAGTATTTTCCGTTGTAGAACACTTTGGTACAAGTAAACCTATTAAGAAACTCCTGTATTCCATCATGCCATTGCTTTTCGTGCTGTCTTCCGAAATAATGATATGTTGGATACCAATCAATGTCGTTCCATAATTTAAACGACCCATTTATACCAAACGTAGAAACGTCGTTCAATTTGTGCCAATTGATATTAGCGATTGATGGACCGTTTCCGATAACGACAATAGTTTTTGAATCAATAGAAATCATCAAAAATAATTATGCAATCGTATAACGTTTGTCAATCATTTTCGCCAATCGGACGTATGAAAGATTCTTTCTTAACCATCTTATGAATGGCTATGTTGTTTACTATGTCTATTTTAGTTTTGACGAACCATCCTACATCAGATTTGCTCTTCCTCATCTGGAAGACCATGGTATACATTTTATTTAGATAATCCATAAACGGACCTATCATCTGATAATCGTTAAACGATTGTATTTCGGTTTCGCCTATGTCTTTGTATAGCTCTTCAACAGAAAAACTCATCTGATTCTTCTGCCCATATATTTTCGTCTCACTATTGAACGAATGTATATCCATCATATCTATGACATATGAATACCTTTTACGTGATCCCGGAATATACCAAGACACGAGATACACAGTGGCAAACTTGCTTTCCGCAGGAAACTTCCAAGTTCCAGCTATTTTCATCTCGGACACTTCTTTGTCGTCAAATAGCTTAAACGGATTAAACGTATGTTCGCCGTCTCCCACCAAGTCTATCTGCCTGACGTTCGAGAACTCGTCTCTTATATTGAATCCGTTGGTCAGTGAGGAATCATAACACAACTTATAAAATATTATTCTCTTGTTTCCTATCAACACCAGCACATCGGACATCACGTCAATAGAATAAAATTCATTTGGATTGTCCTCATCTATTTTCAATGACTTCAAAAACTCGTGTATCGGTTTAATAGTACCATCATTTCTTCTTATGTAAACAGTACCAACGGAAAATCTTCTTTTGTTTATAACCGTTTTATAATCCGTTGTTTCTAACCCATCTGGTTTTAAAATACCATAGGAATAACCAAATATGTCGGATGTCCAATCCTTTATTTTATCAGTCCTTACATATGTCTTGCGTATTTCGGCTATCGGTTCCTGTAAAGTAAAATGCCTGTCGTAGATCTTTTTCATCCAAGTAGTGTCGAAGTCGCCCTCCCAAGGATCAGTTATGTCTCCCATTCGCATAACGCCGATATCGTTTCTTCCTCTCTTCTCGTTCGCAGTCTGATACGACATGAACTGCTGATTTTTATCAGAAGCCTTAATAAATCCAGCATTTACTCCATTCAACATACCGGATTTCATCCAGCCGGAATCCAAAGACTCTATTATGATTCCATTGTTCTTCTGCTCCCTAGTCAAACCACTATCCCTAGAATATAACTCCGGTGTTGTTATCAATTCATCGTTATCGGCAGACGTTCTATTAACATCGTCGGTCTGGGTCAACAGCGCCTTGGCGACGGCAACAGAAGCACCTAGCTGCTGTGGTATGACATACCCTCCTTTGTCTTCCTTTCTATAAAAATTATCGTAAAACGGAGCAACAGCAAACGAAGGAGTATGTCTACTAGACATATTAGCCCAAGGATAATACGTCTCAATCGCCTTTATTTGTTTCTTGTCTATATAATTGCCTCCGGTCGGGGCTATCCCGTCCGTTACATCTTGTATCGTTTCTTCCCATACGAACGAACTGTTAGCATAATAGTTGACCGTAACCGGATCTCCGTCTATCTTTGCGGTTAAATACATAGGCGACGATTCTTCCGTTGCCTTCGAAACCAACGTCCTGAAGTCAGCATCCGCCAGTTCGCCGTTTTGCGCCAGCGTATGAACCTTGTCCGTGTCTATCTCAAGCTTGCACCATCTACGATCTCTGGATGGTATGTTCATATCGACATTCTGTATCCACGTAAACGGTTTGCTGGTCTGATACGTCAACGGGGCGAATCCGCTAAGCGTTATATTTGAAATAGGCGGTTGCATTATCGGGATATATCCCTTTACCATTCTTACCCCGCCACCCCAACGATCTATGCTCTTATATCTTGTTTCGTAGCCGTCTGTGTTCTTCGCTTCAACCCAAACAGGTCTGGCTCCCTCGTCTGATATATCAACAATGTCACCAGCCGACGTAACATAAGTCTTGTCGGCGAGTGTATCTTCACCAGACGGTGCGTTTCTTCTGTAATCCCATCCCTTCAACGGAATATTGATAGGAAATCCTATTGTATTTGCAGTAACGGTATACGTTTCAACGGTAGCAGACGTATAATGAACATTTGACGGTGGAACAAATGTAATGGAAAATTCGGCAGAGGCGTTCGTAACATACTTGTATGTTTCTTCAAACGAATATCCGATGTTTTCAGCTTCTCCACTGGATGTCCTATTTGTATACCCGTATGCCGAAACATGTATATTTCCTGTCGTAGTAGACATAAAATATATCGGCTCATCGACCGAACATACTTTGCTGACCACTCCGTCTCCGAGATTTACGTCCGTCGCATCTATCTCCCACCTGACTATATCAATATCTCCACGGGTAGGAAGATTGTATTGATCAAGTGGCGCAATCCTGGGCCATTGAGCAGTGACTATATAAGAACTGACAGGAACATAATTATATGTAACGAAATTCTTAGCCTTGCCATCGTTTGCAAGCTCGGCCGGTTCCTCCTCGTCCCATTCAACAACCTTTTCGTTTCCAGTGACACACCACCATTCTGTATCTATATGATCATATACTATAGTGTCGTCTGCACGTATTACCATATCAGAAGCAGACGTGGTTGCGTTCCAGTTGCCATCAGAATCCAACACCGCCTTCATCCATTTGGGGCGAGAGAATTTCAACGTTGACCCGGACTGCTTGTGAGTAATATAAATCGGTGCCATTGTCCCGTCAATAAGATCATTCTGCGTATGACCCAATCCTGTTCTGTAATATTTGTACTGTATTCCTTTTCTGAGGACAAACGTTTCTGGGCTTGTTCCATCCGCTCCGCACTGCCATCTTCCTTTTCCCCATCCGGCGTCTGGTTCTACCTGATTGTCCCCGGTAAGCTTATACCAAGCAAAATCATGAGATTTCAAATATGTTTTATTGTTCTTGTAACTGTCTAAATCGTCACCAAACCAGATGTTTTTATCAAACGGCAAAGGATATGTATTATCCACGAATATACAATCCGCATATCCGTTATAATCCTCGTATTTGTCTCCAGGATGACCAAATGGAGAATGTATTATAGCTCCACAATCGCAATCCTGCCACTCTTTAAAAGTTATATCATTTTGTTCGGTATCTGTATTTTCGGGGTGATTTTCAAAAAGAGAATATTTCTTTGAATGGAGATATTTGCAATCTGGCTGATGTTCTATATGGAAAACAACATCATCAATCGGTGTGTCTTCATCAAGCCAGATAAAAGTAAAATAACCGTTCGGTGAACATTTTCCATAACGACTGACCTGAAAACAGCCTGTGGCTCCCTCCGTCCAAGACGTAGGTAACCAATGATCATATGCAGACGAACTGGTGGAATAACTGCGAGCCGCGCTTAAATCCGTTATCGGAACACCGCTAAGAAATGCGCACTCTATTGGACTTCCGTTTGGTGAATCAAGTTTATATATTATATCGGAATCAAACAACCCATATCCAGCTCTAGATCCATACAATGTCCTCCACTCATTTGCGGACAAACATGTTTCGGTACATCCACCTCTGGGAAGATCAACGTTTCCGTCTATTGTTACGTTAAAATACGGCCAGCTAATATAGTTTTTCCCTGTATTGACAGGAACATCGCTTGACGCTACCTTATAAAGAAACGCTTCTTGCATCTCTCCAGTATACACGCCGTTTGGATTGCTGTCATGTATGTCTACTCCCTCTCTTACGGTTATTCTATCAGCATCTTCGTAATATTTTGATGCATTCGCTCTACAATCAACAAGAGATGTTCTATTGAGAGGAATAGGTATGCAAGTATACGATCCGGGATTTTGCCAATATGCGGCCATAATCGCACGCCTGTCCTCTTCCGGGAAAGTATAAAACACCTGATTCTCGTTTGATATTCCGGGCCCAGACCAATCGATACCTTCACCAGAAACACCATAATCACAATACGGAAACCTAAAGGAGAACGGTTTGTTCGCATATATATTACAATGCATGGCAGTCGTAGTATACGCGGACGATGTGTCCTTCAACCAAGCGCCTTCAATCATGCTGCCATACTTTATAAAAATTTTATCCGCTTCCAAATACGAACTAGATCCAATTACATCCTCATTATTAAGCAAAGATGTGGCCGACAAGGCAAGATCGGTAATATTTCTATCGAATCTTTCAAAATCGGCTTCTCCAGAAGGCCAGCTTATCCAGTTATTTCCTTGATTTATGTCAAAACTTAAATCTATATATTCGTTTACATAATATCCGCCGGTTATGATATATTGATCTTCGCCTAAGTACTTTTTAGTCAATTCTCTCTGATAATACTCAATTGTGTTTGTTTTATCAAAATCAACATACGCCGAAGCGGGAAGATCATTAGTATTTTCTGATTCCGAGTTTATTAATTCCTGTAGTTTAGATAAAATTTTATTTATTCTTTGCTCTTCGTCAAGTAATTCACTGTTGTCAGACAACCCTATATCAATTTTATTGATAACAGAATCTATGTGTCCGTCTCCCAACAATTTGATGGCTTCTTCTTTATCATACCCATGCTCTTTATAAAAATCAACCGCAGAATCGGACATTTCACCAAAATATTCTGCTGGATCAACATTTGGTGATTTATCAAGATACTCGCTGTCGTCATACAATTCCTGAATTTTTATTTCAAGATGTGTATTCAGAGGCTTTAAATTCGGTAATTTGTCATAAAATTCAGGATTATTGATCTTTATGAACTTGCCGTTCTTCGTAAAAGCACGAAGAAGATAGTCATGAAGCATTCTTTCTATGGCCGTTGATGTTCCTACCAGATTATACTTGAGCTTGGCCATTTTTATGGCCTCTCTTTTATGCTGGTAATAAATCATTATATCACGAAGCTTGGAAGCACAGTGAGGAATAATCTGCTCCAAGTTCATGTAATCGTCCAACGAAAAATCCTCGTTGAACATTTTTTTCTCTTCGTCAGTCAAAAATACAACCAAGGATCTAATGAAAGCCTTGTAATCTTCTCTTATTTTCTCGGCAGTGGATGTTTTCTTGGTCTTGATCTCGTTCCATCGCTTAATATAGTTGTCATACTCCTCATATTCAAATCCGTGCTTTATACCACGAGATCTGTACAACCACTGCTTAAACGTCAATGGTTGCTCCTTGTCGTTTATGACAACTTCCTTCGTTTTATATGTCCCTACTACAGTATTCGTAGTAGTAGGTGAAAATATCTGATTCTTGACCATATTCAAGAATATTTATTTCCAAAAACACCAAGAACTAGATTATATTGTATCAAGCATCAGCTGAAGAAGATCATACATCTGATTGAGGGAACGATTTATTGTTTCCACGGTAACAAGTTCGTTTATTCCAACAAAAATCCTCTCTTTATGTATGAAATCATAGATCTTTTGATATGTGACATAATCCAAATCAACAATTCTCTTATCTTCGTCCAGCGAATTGAGCTTTACTATGTTTCCAAATATGCACAAAGCATACATAGTGATATTATCATACATTCTCTGTAAAGACGTGTTCAGAACCACATCCTGTATATTTTCGTCCCTGTTGATCTTTATTTCGTCGATAGACCATTGCTGATTTACCGCGTTTTCAACGGCGGCTATGGTTCTTACCCTAAGAGAGTCATTGTAATGCAGAATATTTTTATTTGTTGCTATATATATGTCGTGGTTGTCTGTGACGCACATAGTAGTATATGTAAAATCGTCAGCCTCGGCAAACCTTCCCACATATTTTCCTTCAAGATTGTACTTGTCTATCCAATGCTCATATAGAACATATAAAAATCCGGCCTGATATTGCGGCCTTATCATCAAAGGCTTGGCCAGTCCACCATTCAACACAAAACCGTTCTTGACATCGCCATCATACGTGAAAGTAACAACGTACCTATCGGTCAGTATATGAACATCTTTCTTGTAATCGCAACACACACTAATCAGATCATATCCAAGTTCTCTTAGATCTATAGTGGATATCCATTGTCCTTTGATACTGAAATGCTTTATGACATGGTTTCCTGCATCGCATATCCAAATTTCGTCTGTCTTTTTATCGTCCTTGTCAATATGCATTGAAACAAAGAAATCATTAGGTGTGTTGAATTTGCTATGTACGCCGGGCCCACCATATCCGCCGATTTCACCAAAATACGTGCAGTTTATGTTAGTATTTCTAAGATTTTCCGAATAAGGATTGAATATATACAACTTATGAGTATTGGACGAAAGCAAATACAACTTTTCAGTTTCTTTAGAATAATGCATCCTATCAATGTAAGTTATATATTCATTGACCATCGCCGGTATTATGGATGATCTGTACGATTCATATTTGGATGTATTATATATTGATATCTTTCCATTCTGATGAGAATATAGATTTGGCTCCGAGTCGACGCATAGCGCGTTGCATTTCTTGATAGTGGTATTGTCATCATCAATCGATGTATGTTCATTATACAGTCTATATATCTCTACGTCGTTATTTGGAACATATCCAAACGCGCGTCTGTACTCGCCATTAATAACAGACTGAAAATCTCCATAGAACCCACAGAATTTCGACGGAGGCTTCAAATATATCTTCGTCTGAGAGACAAGATAGTCCAAATTCTCCATCATAAATTTGAATCTTCTGTTGATATTTTCTGCCGTAATCCACTCATTAGGCGCAAACAGCACGTCTTCTCTTCTTCTAGGATAAACCAAATCGTATCCGTCCAGCACCCTTGTCACCTTTTCATCATATACAGATCTTTCGATGACATACAGCTTTGGTGCCTCCACGGACTCTATCGTTTTTACGTTTTCAATGTTTTTCTGTAAATCGTCCTTTAAATCGGCAGAAACATTAAATGTATATTCACCGAGATCGAACGTCTGCTCCTTCTTCAGCTCATTCGAATCCATGTCGTCCCAATCAAACGGCGTTCCATTGCTCATTGTTATTTTCGGATTCTTATATATCTTTTTCAAATCCGTCGTATTGTTTACGAAAATTATCGGTTCTCCATATCCGACCGTAGTCTTTCGCAAAGTAATCACAATCGGAGAAACGGTCTTGATCGGACTAAAGACAGCAACAGGAACCTGAACCCAAGTGTCATTGGTATACAAATACGATCCTTTCTTGTGCCCGGTCACGTCATCGTCCGTTTCTACATAGTAGAGATACCCCTCGCGTTTGATTACATTGTTCAGATTCGTATACTTCTCGACTCTTCCCATGAAATCGTACTCTAGCGTGCTTTTAGGCTTGCCGTCATATGTTACAGTTTTTCTTACTACTCCGTCGATGGATATCTCGTAGGTATACATCAAATAATACTCCATCGTCATGTTATACGGATCGTCCACTATTCCTTGCTTTATCTTTCCTATCTCGTTGTCTTTTTCTCCGACAATAAGTTTTATATTGTTCAAAGCACCGTTTTCGGAATTCACATATCCAAAATCGGAATTCCATATTTTTCTTCCTCGCCGTGTCGCCTTGATATTAAACAGCATTTTAGACGATTTGATATGCGTACTAGAATTCTCCGACGCGCTTATATTCGCTTTGACCCATAAATACAAAAACTTGTCCGCTAGATGGAACCTAGACAGATAATCTTCCGTCGTGATATAATCTACTATATTTTCTCCTGGTCCTATTTCGATGTCATAGTCGACCTTTATTGCCCTGAAATCATCAAACACCAAATCCAATCCGCCTATGTTTTCATAATATGTAGAATCATAGAACAACATGCTGGTAGATTCGTCGTAAGCCGTATATAAATCATACAGTTCCGGCGTATCGCTGTAATTTGTTTCGGTGTCGTCAATGGACAAGAACAGATGGATGTATTTCTCCTCTTTTATTTCATCTCCGCTATCTATCTGTCTGGTGAGTATCCTGTTTCCGTCCACCTCAACATCAACGAAATTGCCATTTTCGTATATATTTTTCTTAACGGCCGATTTCGTTCCTGCTCTAACCTTGATCTGCTTTTTGTCTTCTTTATTAGTATAGAATCTAATAGTATATTTACCGGTGCCTTCTCTATTTTCTATGTCAAATATATTAACATCAGAAGATTTGGAAACAACGGTTTTATGGGTTTCTATTATCTGATCCCCATCAGAATATACCTTTTCGTAGGTACCTTTACCTTCATCGTATGTAATGGAATCATACGCAATAAGATCTCCATAATCAAATTTAAAATCGTTGGGGTAGCATTTGATGTAACACCCGGTCTCCCTTAGTACCTTTACTATATATTTTCCACCCGGACCCTCTATGTTGTTGTTTTGCCATTGGCACGATACATAATAAAGTTGATTCTGTTCCGGCGGTAGGTAGGATGAATACTCCATAAGGGTACCGATATCATGACTATTGATCCCATATACATACGACGTTATGGTATCATTTGTTTCTTTTATGACATTAAACTTACTTTCGCCAGCGTCCTTATATGTTTTCTGTGTAAACGCCATCCCGTCACCCATGCTGAAATCTGTAGCACCAGCATAAGTATAAATCTTGCCGAACTGGGATTTTTCCGTCTCTTTCATTTTATTAGAGAAGAATATCGTGTCGGTACTAATTGTGGTGCGTTCATTAGTGTCTTCGTATGTAAGCGAACTGGTTGGATTCAATTTCACGGTCGAAACGACAAAATCATTAAATTTGCTTCTGCCGTTCATCATACGACAGCAAAGATGAACCCTATATCCGCTTTGAGACATGCAAGGAGATCCATCGGACGTTTTGAGCCTAAACACCATATGAACGCGATCTGGTTTCTTTGTTACAAAGTTATAATAGCTGTTCAGCCCGAGGGTGTCATTCGTTTGAACGATGCCAACATCAGATTCTATTGATTTATATACGCCGGAAGACTGCTTTAATCTTTCAGTCGCATCTATAAAAGGAATGTCAAAGATGTCGCTTACATATTTCGTATTGTTTTCTTCCTTATATTCTATTCCTTTTGCGTCTATTATTTCTAGACCAACGGCAGAAGGAACGTTGCCGTCCGATTTATCGAGCACCATGTACCAAAGAACATTAAGATTGCTCGATATCCGCTGAGAATTGTTCTCTATCGATGATTCTTCGATCGTCTTGAACAACTTACCTTTTATTTCACATTCAAGCGAAACGCTATCGGCGACATAATAATAATTGTTGTCTTCGGATGGGCAATAAGGAACATCAGTGGGGTTTCCATGCCGATCTTTATAAAAACCAGATATATTGTTATATAATACTGTTGTTTCTATATCCTCATACAGCCCCTCTTTTCCTAGATAAAACAAGCTTCCAGATATCTTGCTGTCATCACTAAAAAATGCATTAATCTCGTCGTTGTCATATGTTCCTATCATGCTTCTCCAATCCAAGAGGAACTGAAAATTCTCGCCTTTTGGATCAGAATCATAATCAAACACGATCTCCTTCAATACACAATCGTGCTTTCCTGTATCGTCAACGTCTATTGTTTTTCTGATATCTATGATGTTATCAGAAATCTGTATGGGCTGTTTGTACTCTTCGTTTTTGAGATCCATATATATCGCGGAGCAAGAGCGATATCTACCCGTACTGTTCGGACCTATTACATAGCTTCCACATATTGGACTATACAACTTTTTGTTGCTGCCTGTACCAGAAGCCAATCTCAATGAAAACGAAAGCTTATTGTCGTTGTCTACATAATTTGAATCCGTTACCTCCTCTATCACTATTTCTGACAAAGAATGAAGATTCACAACATCATTAGAAACACCAAACGATCCATCAAACTTAAAATTATCGGATGATCGTATCGTCTCTCTGTTGCACATATTAATATGATCTTCCAAAAACGAATATGATTTGGGATTAAATGTCGGACGCGGACCAGTATATTCATTGTTTTTGCAATAATAATATGCATCTACCGATCTTATGAAAGTCAAATTCTTCGCGTCGGCTGGGACGTCTTCTCCGGTGGTAGAAAGACTTTCCACGTCTCGAAAGAATATAATACTGTTTCCTTCTATCTTATAATTGGTATCCAGTATCGGCCATTCGCTGTTCTCCGTTATTGTTCTAGATCCAACATACTCTTCATATGTCTTAGTTGATGCCGATTCCTTTTCAAAAATCATATCGGTCTCGTCATCGTCCTTTAAATAGTATCCAGTACTTTCTGGAGACAACGCCCGCAATCCAATAAATTTTATGTTTTCTCTTATTCCGTGTGTACTGTTTTCCCACGCGAATCTATAACTATACAAATTATGGACAAAAGCTGCTCTGGATATACCATCATGATCCCACCCATTTGGGTTTTCTATCGGATCGTCACTAGGCACACTACTATGGTCGATATTGTCGTTGAACTCAAAACCATATGCACTTATAGAATATGACGAATCAAGACAATTGACGTACAAATAAGGATAATACGCCACAGTAGCCGTTGAAGGCTTTACTTTTGTAAAATGTTCTCCTGGTGTCGTTAATTCTTCCGCGTTAAAAGGACCAGCGGACGGATACAATGCTACACCAAAATGTCCTTTGTAATAATAGTAATCATTCGTCTTGGCAAAAGTTATTCCGTTCGCACAGACGTTTGTTGTATTTACAGTGGTACCATCATCGTACTCACATTTAGAAAACCCTGACGCCAATGAAACATCGAATACACCGTTTGTCAAAAATTGTTCAACATCACTGTCTGTCACATCCAATGAATATTCACCGCTATTATTTTTCAACGCATAATTGCCATTTGGAGATTCTATTTTTATTTTATATCCCTCATGGTTGTTGTATATGCTACATAACATATCGGTGCTACTAGCCGGGCTGCCGTGTCTCACTGTAGCATTTACAAATATTTCAAATGTATCTCGTTCTCTAGCATCATAAGGTCTATAATAATATTTTCCAAAAATACATTTCTCTATAAGATTTGGCTCGTTTCTATGATACGGAGCTAAACTATCATCATACCCCTTGAACGGATAACTATATATTGTTGATCCAGAATCAGCCGCAGATACTTTTATAACCTCCTCCCTAAATCTGTTTCTTAGCGTATCAATATAAAGACGAAGACCACCGTTCGCATCAATCTGACTTTCCTCGGGGGAAGCGGACGAGCGTGGTAACGTGATAGTTCCGTGTGTACCAGTAAAATGATACTGCCAATATCTATCACCAACAAACGTGCCGTTTATTCCGGCAGTTGTCACGAAGCCCTGAGGATAACATCCATATACACAGAAATTTCCTCCGTCATATCGTCTAACATATTCTTCGGTAAAAGGCTGTCCCTCGCCAGCCATAACGCGCACCACAAGATTGTTGTCTTTGTCGTCTGTCATGTTTAATCCCATACTATCTTAGTCATGGTGGAGTATGCGGGTGCCAGTCTCTTTAAAGCCCTGCGTATCATATCCTCCAACACTTTCTTTACACTTTCGTCAATTGTCCCATCGCTTTTCTTATATCCATTTATATGCAACTCGTAATGCGCCGATTTCGAACCGGGCATCTTAAATTTATAAAATCGTTCTATGTTTTCTACAAAATTGCGTTGATTGGTACTGAAATGCCATATCAGATCGTCACATTTAAATTTTGTCATATAAATGTAGTATAGATCTTCATTGGTTATCGCACGATTGTAAATTCTAAAATCGTCTATGCATCCCTTGAATGAAGAGTTCAGAAATCCGGCTTCCTCAAACAACGAAAATATCTTTCCACATCTTCCACCTATTATTATTGGACTATCGTATGAATACCTCGTAGAATTATCAGAACTCCCAACTATTTCCATCGTCTCACCGACCTTCTGACAATCAAAATAAAATATAACATTAAACTTGTCTTCGTCAGATTTTTCTATGGTAACAGCAATCTGATGCCACTCCTTGTCTGAAATCTCGTCTAGCGATTTTACTATTCTGTTGTGTCGATGATCAGAGAAGTCAATTATATCGAAGTACAAACAATTCGTCATATCTTTGTTTCTGACATACCAATCGTAGCTCGTAAGTCGTCTCTTGTTGCACGGTCTTACAAAAAACGTACTGGTATTATATGAATCCAATAATTCTCCTGTGGTATTATACAAATATACACATTGCTTTCCTTCGGAAAGAACCAAAATTACATCTTCAGTGTTGCCATTCACCGTCTTTGAGATGATGTCTACGGCTGTTGGTTTTATCCCCTTCTTTAAATTAATGACCAACTGTTTTTGATATCTGTGATACAATACACTGTATTTTTCGAGAACATCCTCTCTCAAAACCCAAAAGTTTCCATCATAATCGGTGGTAGACCCAATAATACCATCCAATTTTTCCTCTATGGAATAGACCTTTATGTTTGGCTTTGTACCTGATGTGGATATAACATATCCATCATTAGTATCATCGGCGTTGTCTGCTATCCATACCCCCTTTTTATCTGTAACAAAAAACTCATTGTTTATGTTTACCACCAAACCTTTTGTAAATCCAACTATGTCAGCATTGTCTACTTTAGTATATTCCATGATATACCTATCTATTGAATAACATTCTATTCCACTGCCACTATAGTTATAAGCATATAAAACATATCCATTCTCGGCATTTGACATGTCAAGATATTTTAGATTGGCTTCTATCTTGCATTGAGCCATCGTATTTCCGTTGAAATCCAATTTAGTTATTGTTGAAATACCATCGTCGCACGACAGAACATAAACATAGAGATCTATATCGGATATCATATCCATTATGGTCATCTTTTCCATTTTATATAGACTCTTGGTGCTCATTAGATCTCCATTTGGATTCATAACACAAATGGTCCCATCCTGCTGATAATTCGTTTCGTCGTTTCCGTAGAAAAATATAAACGAATTGTTGGCCCTGTTGGTGACACCGAACTTCCATCCCCCGATATACATGTTGTCGACTATGGAATACGAAGTACAATTTCTCCAATCATCACATTTGACCCAATATACTATTGAATACTCTTTGGTCGTTCTTTGTCCTATCTCATCGTCATATGGAACTATGGCCAATTGATTCTTGCCGTTAAAATGAACAGCATAATCATCTTCCAGCAAATCGTTGCTTACCCTATAACGATTAAACGATTCTTCATTCGCATTTAGGTATGTTATTCCGCCTATTGTTTTTTTGCTCTCAATGTCCCAATCTTCTAATCTTAATATCCTTGAATTGCCTAACGATATAACATTATCTATATCGTTTATGGCCTTTTCCCCTATGCGATAATATCTATAATAGCAGCCATAATCAAAAGTCATCTTCGACGGAACGTCAAACACTTTTCCGCCCTGATGAACATCTGATGATTCCTGTTCTGCCGCCAACGGGGTTGTCTTTTTGGGATCAAACCATCTATCAATCCATTTTGCCCCACCTTCTGGATTCAAAACATCCCCAGAAAGCCAAGAACAAAGCCATTTTCCATTATTGAACTCTTTTGGTGTTGAACTTCCATACGGAGAAGTGTCTGGATAGTCATATTGCATTTTGTAAATCCTATCCGATTTATAAGGACAAGATCCATATGTGGCTCCGTCATTTATCAACGTAGTGGCAGAAATATCACAATATTTGTTATCCTTTTCCCCGGTTTCCTTTTCCTTCATGGGAAAATGGAAATACGTATACATATCCTTGACAAACACAATGTCGTCTATATCGGACTTATAGCCAAGCTTTATGCTGTCTCCAACCGGATCCTCTATATTCCTGTCAACAAAGATATTCGTATAATCTCTAAGATTTACGTCTTTTTTCCCTGTCCAGCTGGTATCATATGGCTGTTTAACTGAATTCATCAATACATTCGGATCCTTTAAGATATTTATTCTTAAAAAATCAGAATGTACAGCACATTATTTCTCATCTATCACTCTGTTGACATATAATCGTGATCCATTTTCACTCTGAAGCACAATATTTGCCTTTTCCTGTTCGTCCATTCTGGTATCAACGAGTTCAATATCACCCTCAGTAATGTTATAATCCGGTAATTTTGACCCGGAGGTCGTCAATACCCTTTCATATGCAGTCACACACGTATTGGTATTTTCTGCGTATGCAGATACTGTTATGACATATCCGTTCGGGTGATCATCAAAACTTGTTCTCACATATTTGTGACTTATAGTGTATCTTCGTGCATCGAATCTATTATATGTCAACGTAGGCTCGGGATGATTTGTGTGACCATACATTGTTCCATACGTGATGTTTGGTATACCCACAGGAGAAGCCGAACTGTATTCGGTGTTATAATCAACAAAAACGGCACTGCTATTGTTGTTTCCTACAACATCTTTAGTGTCTTTTGCTATTTTGTACCCTTCCGTGGATATCGACAAAACCGGAGTTCCATCACCGAAATCCCAATCAACCCTACTAATCGGATATGATCCTGCTTTTATGTCCGCACTAATGCCGGTTATTATGGTAGGATGCTCGTTTGGATTCGCTACTGTTCCGGTTGAGATTTTATTAATCTTTGGTGGATTTTCAACAACCAAGACACAGCATCCAGACGCCGTATCCGCCATTATTGTGTCCATACACTCTTCATAATCTTTAACCGTTGGCATATATTTTTTTACCCACTCGGTGTTGAAATCCGGCGCTATCCCTATAGAATATAATCCCGGCATCACATATATGTGAGATCCGTCTATGTGTAACGTATTTCCTGCGGATGTTGTCCATTTTGGCCATCCGCTAATAGGATCACCATACTCAACGTAATCGCCAGAATTATAATCACTGAACCAATCTCCCCAATCTATATAAGCCCCCTTTACGGGAATGGATCTAGGCTCTATAGTACCAGACGCCCACACCTTCAAATATGGAGCATATCCACTTATGGCCTTAGTTTTCTTTATATTTCCGTTGATATCGGTATATTCTACCACACAGTTAAAAGGTGATTTTTGTATACTAAATATGCCGTCGTCACAACTATATTCATTTGGTATTATTTCAAATTTTCTACTGTAATGTTCAGAAGAAGAGTCAGGATCACCATAAACATGAAATCCACTAATGCACGGACATGTGGGCAATACCTTGACAAAACACTCGCTTATAACTTCCTTTTTGCTAGATGGTATATCGACCGAAAACGTCTCGTTGCTAACCTCCATGCTTTGCAATCCGGTCTTACTAGAAACCTGCATAGTCGAATAATAGATACCAGCGCCTTTATAGATGTGCATCACGCTGTTTTTTAGATCGTTCTCTCTTTCGCACGCGTTTCTACCGCAATCATCCTCGTTCATCAATTCATGGACGCCGGACACCTCAACCGGCCTAACATTACCAGTACATTCTTTTGTATTAGGCCAGTACCATATGCGCTTCATATCGTCATTTATAGGATCGTCGGTAGGCTCGACTGGATAACAACCGGAACCTATCATATCAGACCCGTGCTGGTGATATGAGGTGACAGCCCTAAACGTAACGCCAGTATAGTGTTTGTCTCCGCTACTTATACTATGATAACTGTCCCAATCCGGGCACATCATTACCCCCGATTCCACCTTCGGTAGAATCACATTATCTTTAAACGCCGAGGTGGCATTGTTATACACATATGAATCGCCAGGTAATATAAACGAAGCGGCAGAGCCGAAAATCATTTCACATGACGAATTCATTGTAATATTGTGTGTGTCGCAGCCATATACATACGAGTCACCGAAATCATATGTCCAATATGTGTTCTTAAACGATCTGATTCTGCTCATATCACGAAACACCACAGGGAATGGATCATACCCGGTTACACATATATCATCATCGCTTATAAGATATTGGGCCTGCTTTTGCCATACAGCATACAAATGCAGAGATTCCACTTCACGCCTATCAGGATCTTCTGGATCAATAGGAGGAGTGTATTTTGATGCGTTATACATCTCATTGTTGGCATATCTGGCCTCGCCATATCTGCTGGTGGACCATCCTACAAAATCATATTTTTCCCTCTCAAATTGATTTGTTATCAGCTGCTGCGGGAATCCTACATATACATCCTGTCTTTCTGGATCAGGCTCTTCGCCATAATTTTGATGAAAATATATTTTTTGAAGCCACCCGGTTGTATCTATTTTCTTTTTCCATGTGGATTCGACATGAATGCTAGTATCCTGAGGAACATTGACGCTCAAAATAGTACGATCTGGATCGAGCCACTCTACCGTCCCTCCATGAAAATCTCCAGATACTATATTATTCCACCCTGTAAATTCATAACCATCATCAAAAAATTCACACGGGACTTCAACATCGGCACTAAATCCTTGCCCGGAGGAATAAAACACTCTGCTATAAGGAGCAACCCCTGACGGTTTATCGCCGGTTTCCGGTAAACTGAAATAAAACGAAACCTGCGTCATCCAATCGGCCGTGACATCGACAGTTTTATTGACGACAGCCCTTCCCGGTTCACCTGAGGCGGAACAAGCAGTAACGATTATCTCATCAGGTGAAACTGTAACGATTTTATCACTTCCAGATGGAAAATTCCATTTTACAAATCTCCACTTGAACCAATCATCATCAAACATAGGCTCGATCGGTGAGTTTATTACCCTATCGCCATATTCGTATTCCAAATCAGCCGAAGGCATGGCAGAAAAAGAAACGCTTGACACGAGAACTTCTTCCTGTACCACCGGATCGTTTATCTGTTCCGAAACATACCTTATATTTAAATTTACGGTAAGTTCAAAAGGACAATCAACATCGACGGAGGCAGAATAAACGAATTCGTATGACGGCTGAACCGATTCATACATTTCCGTTTTCGCCAGCAATTCGACAAACGGATCATATTCGATTTTCTTTGTCGTTTTCTGCTTGTTTTTTGTGACAGCCTTTTTGCTCGCTTTAATCTTTCTAGCCATTTGAAACGTTATCCTCCATCTTGTCCTTTATTGTGTATGTATATCCAGGAGTCATGACATTCTTAAGTTCTACAAAATTCAATTTCATACCATCGTCTGTCATAACAGCCTTGTATGGACATTCAAAAACAACAGACGGCTTCACATCTTCTATTATCTTGTCCGGTGTGACATCAAGATTAAAAAATTTGTCGTAGAAATCATTAAAATATTTCACCCATCTAATCTTTCCATCATAACCAACCATTATATATCTCTCGTCATTGTTCTTTAAAAATTCGCATTCGAACAAATAATTGTTTCCTACACGATTCAATGTTGGCTTAGCGACATATTTATTATTGTACATTATGCCATTTACCTTTACCATATTTTCATACGGAACATTGCTTTCGTATATATACTTCGGATATTTTGCCGGAATTCTATCGGCAGGCTTAACAAGATCTGAATCATAGCCGTCATACAACGACCAAAATCTCTTTACATACTTTATAGTATTAACGGCATTCTTTGTCTCGTCGTCGTGATGTGGGGCTCGACCTTCTGCCGTTTCATACGTACAGATATCAGAATTTCCGTCCTCTCCTTCCCTATCGTGCGGAGTCTTAACAGAATTATTAGGAAAAACGTTATATTTCTTTATGCAATTGTTTTTTTCTATGTCGAACGGATTTGTCTTATCTCCAGTAAGAAAACTGACCTTCCATGGATCAAACATCAACGAATAAATCGTAATGCGATTTGTTCCCGGTATCTGATATACACCAAAATGTTGAATACCATTATGGTCACCGATTATAAGATCCTTCATCTCAATATTGAATCGACCCATAAACGTCTTTACAGTGGCGTACTTCTGCCCTTGAGATATCACAAATCCGTCCTCCCACCTATTGTGTCTCGGATCTTTTCCTTCCTTCGTGAATCTAGATATAGAACTCCTATATATTTTGAACATGTTAGCATCAGTCAACTGTTCGTTTTCTTCTGTTATCGCATAAAGCATTCCGTCGACATTCTTAAGAAATTTACCGTTCGGGGCTTTTAATGCTGTAAAAAGACACAATTCAAAGATATCGACATTTCTTTGAATCGCCATTCCAGAAAAATCAACAGAATCTCCAAGACCCATGAAAGTATGATTCGCAAAAGCCTCATCTGCCCCGTTTTTCAACGGATCGTGATGAACGAAAGAATACCCTTTCGTTTCCTCTCCAGCTAGTATCTCTTCGTTTTCTATATAATCAAACTTCTTCGGGTTATAAGTAAATTTCTTTCTCTCCGCGTCGGGAGATTCAAATTCATATTCAGCCGACAAAGACTTAATGCTTAGATCGTCACTCATTTTACTTTCCTCCTAATGGTTCTTTTTCTCTTTTTTTTGGCGGATGCTTGTACATCGTTTTCCGTTTCATCGGCATCTTCCGGCGGAGGACACGTTTCGTTGATATCATCGTTGGCACAATCCCTCCAAAAATGCAATCCTAATTTGTTTACACCGGTTTTGACATCTGTCATTTCATCGTTTCCTCTGCCTCTTAGACAGAATCCACCAGTTGGCCATCGTTCAAATACGTGTATCTCATGGTGGCCTACTTGTAATGTTTCTTCGGTGGAATTATAATACACGTTATATACAGACGGAACATAATCTATAAACAGATCCACATACAACGGACGAGCGGACCAATGATCCTTACGCATGGAGGACAAGCTCTGATATGGTGGAACCAGTCCCCAATAATTTGGCGTATGCCACACGCCGGTGGGCCAGTTGTCAAGAACGTTCTCAAGACCCACAAGATCATAGGTGCCTTCCTCGTATTCAAAATCATGCTCTCTTATTACTGGAACAAGAGGAGGTTGCGTAGCACCGTCTACGTGATTATACACATCAAAATATCCCTCCAGATCATAATTGGAGAAATCATTGTAATTATATCTATGACGCAACAAGTGCCTATAATTCTGCTCTATGTCATAGATAAAATGCGTCGTATCAAGATCGTCATACCCAGATGTGCTCTGATCGTCGTTGAAAATCAATGTTTTCGAATCCCAAAAAGCGCTTCCGTCCTGCGTGTCGCAAACATCATTATTTGATCTACTTACGGACTTCGTTATTTTGCTCTTTGCGTTAGGATCCTTTATAACGGGGTAAGTTATATCTGGACCTAGTTCAACCTTGTTCAACTGAATAAGGCAATTCACACCAAAGTTGTCGTCGTTGTATTCGTTATTTTGATTGCCTAGCCATTTCTTCTCTTTATCAACTTCCTCACTATCATTCTTATGCGAAAGCACTTCGAATTCAGTATCCCCTCTTGTATATGCCCTCTTCCACACAAAATGGTCTCCAGCGAAAATCTTACCTTTTTCCCAACATCCGTTAGGAGCTCCTCTCGCCTTTTGCCACTCATTATAATTGTAAAGATATGCCAAATTGTCGGAACCGGAACTTTCCAAGCTAAACATACCGACCGATGTCATAAGTTTGTGCCCTTCCGCCCAAGCAGATGCATACTCCTCGTTACTGTTCGGTCCTTCGCCGTTCTCTATTCCGTTCTCTCTATACAGCGTCTTATATTTCGCGCCGTATTTGGCGTGCTTGTTCATATAATACACGCAAACTTCCTTCAGTGTATTTTCCGTCTCATACAAATATAACCCGGATCTAGAATTTCTATCATAAACATATTTGTCTTCCAATCCATGTGCCGACGTCAATAATTGAATCTTGCTTATTCCTCTCGGAGAACAAGTCCATACATTATTATCACTATCAACCGTGACGTGATACGCAGCTCTATCCAAAAATTCTAGCTGATTACCCAAACCACGATCCATATAATATTCGTAATTTTCGTCGTTCTCGTACTTAAGACGCCTGTTGTCGCCTGAAATGATATATTCTGTGCTAGCGGTTCCTACTGTTCTTGGTCTTTTATATTTCAAAAATCCTATCTTACCTTCTCTTCTATCCGCAAACAGCAATTCATAAGAAAATCCGTTAGCGAGCTTATCCTTGTTCGTATAATATGCATCAGAATACACTTTGTCGACATACATTCTACCGTCTGAGATTATTCTGGGATAAACGCTTCCTATTGACATGGCCAGCGCCTCGTTGCACGAACTAACGCCCGAGATCTCTGCTGCGAAATTTATAATATCACAATATGTCTCGTCACCGTGTTTATCTATTTTTCTAAACAACGGTTTTTGACCGGGATTTAACCCTTCTGTAAACAAATCTTTTCTATTTCCTACCGCTATTACCGTTTTGTTGCCAGGAATCTTATTAAATACATTGGCATCATATCCATACGATGGTATATGCGGTTTTCCTACTTGCTTGTCTACAGATTCAATTTCCTTTGATGTAAACGAATAAGGAGCATCGTTTCCTGTGCTATTCCAATCAAACACAAACGGTCTTCCCGCAAATCCATACTGATGCATGGCATATTCAGCGCTGCACCAGTTGGTCATTGTCTTAAAGAACTTTGTAGGATATTCCGCTGGCTTTGCGCTAATAGCAGAACGATACGTCATCGCATTATTGTTGTCTTCCAGCTGACCATTGGTGTCTAAAAGATTTTCGTTTTCATTACACCCATATACAAAATTCAGATCTTGCATTATGGGTCGTTCCGTTCTTACATCAACCATATGAGTATCGGTTGATACTTCAAGTATTTCTTGATGTATATACCAGATAACATCATTATTATCATTATCTGGTCCGCCAGCCGGAAGATGATTAAAATTATCTCTAACAACTTCCTGTCCGGCACCTACTCCTCCTGTGGCCCACGGATTGGCGGTTGTCCATCTTGTGTCTAATACGTTTTTATTTTTAATAGCCCAGTTGACAAAATCAACACCTCTGTTCGAATTTAAACCTACAGCGCAACCACCTTGATAACGCGCTCTTTTCCCTCGTTTTGCATCTCTGGATTGGCCTATCAAACTAGCTGAATAATTCCATGCAGCCTGCACCCAGTGTGAAGAATCGTCATTCCAATCCTCTGTTTTGGTCCCCCAATGCTTGTTAACAAATCCTGGACAAGCCTTTAACAAATCTTCTATCCATACTCCATCATTGGCGTTCTGAAAATTAGAAGCATAAACCGAATTGCACGCTCCGTGCGCTGATTTCGGCTGTGTTACTACTTTGCATCCCCTTCCGCCGCCGCGTCCTACCCTAACTCTGACGTTCAGCTTTCCTGTTGGTCTCTCTTCAAGTATGTGTGACGTTACAGTCACTGGGGTGTGTCCGTTCGCCCACACCTGTCCGTTTATTCCAGCGCCAATTCCGTGTATGTTATTCTGTTTTTGATATATAGCCAATCCTTTGTTAACACCACTTTGTATATCAACGGAAAGACAACCAAAGTGATCTCTGGATATTCTCTTAAATTGTTTTACCGACAAAGAACCGAGTTCATACTTCATCACCATTTCTTTGTTGAAAATCATATAGAAGTACGATTTTGCCGAATTTACTCCTGCGTTTCTTTCGGTTGTACATATGCCTCCTGTTATTCTATCGTTATCGCAACCGCCGTTTATCGTAAACGTCTTGGAATCAATTCCATCGGCCGTCTCCCAAATCAAAGCTATATATGTGTTTTCCCCGTCGCTATAACCAACTACGCATCTGTCAATAGTCGGATTAAAAGACAGTGCATATATTTGACGCCCCCCGGCGATATTGGTGTTTATTTGCTTGCTACCTATTATACGACCTGTCCAATAATCAAAACAATAAACGTATCCGTTCGTAGTAGATGCCCAGACCCTTCTTTCCTTTCCGCTTTGCTTGGTTAGATCTCTAACCATGTCAACCGAGACTCTAACGAAATTTCCATGGCTCGGATGAATGCGGGTCTGACTCCATATCTCCTGACATTCTCCATACCACCTATCCTTTATCATCTGATTCTTCTGAGACAACGCGACTATCTTGTCAACATCACAAAAGAAACCAATCGGGGTGGCACCGCGACTCATTCTTCTAGAATATCCGAAGATTTTATACATTATACCCTGTTCACCGGAACATATACGCTGAACAACCTGTCTAAACTTACGATAATTCCAATTCAAATCGTTGGCATAATTCAAATTATGCAACCCATTGTCCGACATATCATCCCATTTGAATTCGTCAGTAAATGTAGTCGGAGGAGCAGATCCGGCGGTATCATCGGTTCTCTGCCAAGAAAAAATAGTCTTAAATCTTTTCTGTATACCAGAATCGCTCAGATCAGCCTTTTCTCCGGGATTCAATATTACACGCATTATGGTAAGAGAAACGATATCTCTGGTATCGTATATATCAAATTTCCAATCTAATTTTATTTTATTATAAGCATTTATCTCAGAAACATCAGAAATTGATGCAAACTGAACACTTGATCTAACGTATTCTATATCAGATAATTCTGCCATGGCTGTCTTTTTAATATTTATCAGACAGTTTCCAACAAAAAAGGCCGTCGTGAGACGGCCTTAAGAATTATTTCAATCTTTTTGGTACTATGTATTTCATTTTATAATTTACCGAAGATATTGTAATAATGACAATTCCGGGATCAACTATATCAATTTTACACGCATCAAACCCATTCATAATGACATATTTGAACACTTCCTCGCTCACGATGATAGAATCTTCGATGCCGATGGGCTCTCCAGTGAACGTATCCGTCAGAATCATGTCGATTTTATCGGAACACCCCTGCTCCTTGTCTGTATGGACGCATCTTACCCCCTTCGAACCGCATGAAAAATACATCTTATCGCAATTTGGGATGCATTGCGTCAAGGAAAGAAGCTTCTTGAGAATCTCCTTTTCGACCATAAACGACGTTTTTGGCTTAAATGCAGCGATTCTGCTCTTCGCCACGGTCTTTTTCTCCATGGCTTCCTCGACCATCAGCGCAAACCTAAACGACAAAACGTCAGATTCGTATAAAATGGCTGTCCCATCATAGATCAGATCGACCTTCTCGTCGGTGAGCTGGGACAACGCGCTGATCAGCTTCTTGGAATCACCGATATTGAGTTCAATAGGAGACTCAACCGTACAGCCGTCTGCCATGTCCACCTTCGTTTCGACGAAAAGGGTAATCTGTGATTTATGGACACCAGATTCCATCTTGGTCAAAGAATAAATCGTGCCGTCGGTGTCCAACACTAGCTTAATACAATCATTAAGTTTCGCGGACGGAGCCAAGACACGAAGAATGAAATCTAACCGATTTACTGAAAATTTGACGTTCATTTTCTTAATTTTTTTTGTGGTTTGTCTATACCTTAGCAGGTTCGGTTTTGGAAATCAACACCAAAATGTTCTTAAGCGTGGCATCGATGGATTTAAGAACTTCCAACGTTTCTGCGCTTCCGATCATGGAAACACCAGAACCCGGATCCTCTTGAGATAGTTTTTTGCCGATTAACTTTTCGGCAAAGCTTTCAATCTTTCTGTTCTCTGATGCATTCTTTCCATGGGTTTCAGCCTTCTTGGCATCCATCATTCCGCGCAGAAACTCATCCCTTGTCACTCTTTCCATCAAGATGTTTCCACCCTGAGCAATAGCTGTTCCCTGTCCGCCGTTTTGATTTATATGCTGGGTTTCGGCATTAACCATGCCGAAAAGCTTGGCCAGCATTTCCTGTCTTTCATTGGTTTCACTCATTTAAACTGTCCTCCAAATAAAAAATACGGCACCACACGATAAGGTGGTGCCGGTGTGATGCCCCACGCATCACTTGTCGTTTTTCTCCTCCTCTAGCTCGTCGAAGATAGTCTTCTCCTGCGTCCCGTAGCCGGGTGCCTTTCGGTTCACTCCACTATCGACGAGATGCTCGATCAGCACTTCGACAGATGAAGTCATAAACTTCTTATTGGAATTGAAGAATTGACCACCATCCCAATACTCGAAATACTTTTCGCCGAGCTCATGACGGTTTTCGATACACGTACAGAACACGGAAGCGCATCCGGGATCGATAATGACCGTCCATCGACGTGCGTCCATCTCGCCATAATCGGAAAACAGCTCATTTACGATATAACCACTGTCACGCAGACGCTTAATAAAATACGACATAGTTGTCGGCTTAGATACATTTCCCATTTTAATTCCTCCTATTACAGATCACTAATACCATATTCGGCCAGAAGCTCGTTCACCTTCTCGTCGGACGTAGCCTTGTCCTTGGTCGGCTTCGGTGTATTATCATGCTGAGTGACAATAACCTCGGTGGTACTGTCGTGCTCAACCGTAGCCACACCGCTGTGCTGATCAAATCCCGGAAGATCGTCATCGTCGTCTCCGACCGTGGAAACCAGCGGCTTGGTCGGCATCGGAACAGACTTTGCAACGGGAGCCGGAGACGGCTTTTCCTGAACCACCGCGGCCGGGCGCGGGGCGACACCGCCGAGAATATCAGGGAACGCGATCCTGACATGTTCGTCGAACACCTTCTGAACCTCCTCGACCGAAGGCTTCTTGAAATACGTAGACAGATCAAACGTCTTCTTGTAGAGCTCCTCGATCTTCTCATCGTTCAGACCGGCGACATCCTCTGCGGAATCCTCCGCGTCAAGGAAGTAACAGTCGAACTGCGGATAACGCTGATTTCCTTCGCCACGAACATCCTTGATGTTGATGACAAACGTATTGCCCTCGGCATCGAGACGGAACACATTCATTCCGAACCGCTTCGCGTCGCGACCGGACGTGGCGCGCTTGAACGCCTCCATGATCGGCTTGTTCA
>AUXO013871048.1_pt1 | contig 27143 bp, 27 predicted proteins | sample 768731 | NCBI WGS metagenome assembly AUXO01 (sample SAMN02715735, study PRJNA202380) | gut metagenome | biome: sheep rumen | host: Ovis aries | place: New Zealand: Palmerston North
TCATACAGATTGGAAAATACTCGTATCGGTCTGATTCAAGTCGATCAAACTCGACGTGGGGTATAATTCAGTTGTAAAGCGGTAGTCTCTCTTTTGGGCTATCTGCTCTTTTCATCAAGCTTATCGGATAGAATCTTAATTAGTTTTGGAACAGGGATGTCTTCATATACATCTGCTTTTGGCTTCTTAATCTTCAGTGCCAGCACACCCGATGCTGTTTCGCTCCATTCTCCTAATGCTATTCCTTTTCTCGGTGTTCTTAAAAAATTGTCCTTATTCATATGAGCTCATCCTCCTTTATTCTCATTTAACCCAAATCAACCGCGCCGGTTGAGCTTGCCGCGCAAGATTAGGACACAAAGCTGGTTTTACAGCTTCACATCTTGCCCAGCCATAAACAGATCGATCACCTCTCTTAATTCTTCATCTAAATTGATATGTTGCGTTGAATCTTTAGCCGCTTGACGTAACTGCAACAATTTATCATCAAACGGGGAAGCTTGTTTGTGATGCTTCCTGCATATCTTTTTGATAACTTGTCCCTTTTGTAGGTAAAGTTCTATTTCATTCTCAGTTCTTATATCATCTTCTTTATCCGTTGATCTGAATGTAACTAACGTATTCATCAGATAAAGAAAAGTATCTTGATCTATTTCTACATAATACTGAAAATCATCCAACTCAACATCTTCATTTGGTCTGAATTGTGATAGATAATGATTATTATAGAAATGATTGTCTCCAACATTTTTCAGCAGAGGATGCTCTGCGCCGCGTTCAGACGCATGAAGGGTACTGGCATCCTCTTTTGTCCAAATATATTTATTATTGGTAGTGTCAAAAATCAGTTTATCAAGAAAATCACAAATGTATTTATCGGTTCCGGACATAGGCTCTAAATCACATCCGATCAGCGAATCCATACTGATCTTTAGCTTATCGGCAAATGAAACTAACACTTCAATACTTGGAACAGACTTGTTATCTTCTTTGTTAAGACGAGCCAAGTATCCTGTACTTAATCCAGCATTTGCCTCTAAAGCTCCGATTTTGATATCTCTCAGTTTTGCAAGATAATAAACATTATTGAGAAATCTTTTTTTATCAAAAGCCATCTTTGTCACCACCCTTATCTTGGTAACAAAAATATTACAATATTTTTACTTATTTGTCAATGCTTTTTGAAAAATTTATTTATTCTTCTAATTACATCTATTCCACTTATGCCTTTTTATTGTTATTCAATACATTTATTTATATATAAATCAATTATTCCGCATATTCCGTTTGAAAGCGTCAGACGCGGTAAAAAATCATCCGCCACAGATACCGTTTTAGTATCCATAGCGGATGAGATTATTTAGAAAAGATTATTCAATTGATTATTTCGCGTCAATTACTGCACCAATTCGCAACGATGAACGCGCACCGACGATAGCGCTGAACCGCATAACAGTGGTGCTAAAGCTCCGTTAAATTGATAATCATACAATCTATAGTTCATTATAAATTGATTATATCCGTATTCAACTCCACCCTCAAAATCGGCCCAAAAGCGTCCTCATCAATTAGGTTCTATTATTATTCAATGTATTTCTTAAGCACCTATCCGAAATCAGGCACAAATAAGTTTCTCCAAGCGTCATAATGAATTCTGGCACTATTTCCCAAAAGCATCCACTATGCAGCTGTTCAAACACTTGCTTTAGTACTGATAACAATAACCGATCTTCAATCTGAATAGTATCGACTATTTCTTTTTCAGCCAATTCCCATTGAGTAACGGAAGCTACCTCACTTGAAATCATTACATATACAATGATTAGAGACATCGCTTTTTTCGCACCGGGATTCTTTGGAACGAGCATTTGGTAATACTCTTGTACGACAGATTCCACTTGATTCAGCGTCAATGTTGCATAGTCGCTTATCACGGAATCAGCCATAATATCTGCAACCGCTTCACGCCAAATAGCGTATCCTGCGTTCATCATACCATCTTCAGGTCCGCTTCCCATACAATATTTATCAAAGAAGTTGCCGCCTTCGATTTCATTCCTTGTACAATAAAGATGAGAATTCTCATGCTGGAAAGTCTGAAACACATCGCCTAAAGTGAAATCAATGTTCTCGTTTATCAGAACGCCGTACTTCGAGTCACCGACAAATGCTTGTGCCCCGATTGAATCGAAGTAGTCTGCTTCTTTATAATTCGTTTCATTTAGCATATAAGGAAAATGAGTTTGGCAAAATCTTTCATATACTTCTACGCCGTTTTCGGAATTAAAGAAACCCTGCACCACATTATCTTTTGAAATATCCGAATCGAGGCGATCATTGAATATTTCAAGCGCTTTATAAAAGTATTCAGTTAATTCATCATGCGAATATGAGTGTAACATACTGAACCTCACTTTTCAAGCGCAGCGGCAACTACCATTTCTGTATACTCATCTTTTACATCTTCGGGACAATTTATAGTTACTCGGCCGCCAAAGCAAAAAATCCAACCGTAAATACATTGCCAACAGAAGTTATTACTCTCACTATGAGTGAGTTTTCGTTGCATTCAGAAATATGCAATATTCAACTCCGTGTCACCAGCCATTTTTACGTGCAAGCGGTCTTATCTGAACGAAATATTCAAACAATATCGAGCTTTTCAAGAATACTGCGTCTTTTTAACGCATCGGATGTTTCCAACTTCGTTCTCTCACCGCGGAACAACGCAACAGTCCCTCTCTTTGCTAAGCGACAAGACTGATATAGCCACGCAAATGGCTTCAAAAACGGGTGTTTGTGATACGCCTCCCATGTGTTTTCACCGGTGGTTTGCAAATAGTGAAACATTCCAAGCTTTGACGATTCCATAATAACGCCTTTCACCGGGCGGTCTTCATTATGTTCTTTTCTGCCGAAATTACCGGAATGAAAAATCATTTCCATCAGCTGACAAGCTGTTTCTTCATCTGCTTCATCACACCATGTGATATCGTCGCGAAGTCCAAGCCACAGCTTACACATCTTCGTTACCGTTTTCGCTAATACTTCTAAACCTGCATCACGTACAATCGGTGCAAGACGATCCATCCAAATCTTGTCATTCTCAAAACCATTCACAAACATCATCCAATCGATGATCTGGCGTAAACCGAGACCGCTGTAGAGATGACTTCTGATATGGTCTATCAACACCAATCCGTTTATTTCAACTGGTAATGCAGGAAACTTTTGACCGTAAACCTCACATTCCTCAAATCGGGAAATTCCATCTAAAATATGTTGCTCTATATCCCAGTTAGCATCACTATAATGATAGTGCAACTCCAGAGAAATACCGTTCTTCTCATAATCATAATGCCGCTGCACCTTAACAATATAGGAATACCCGACTTCATCCATTAGCCGTAGCGCCTTGTCTATATATTCGGGCGGCACAATAAAATCAATATCCCCCATCGTACGCTGAAGCGGTTCAGGGTAATTCATAGCAGCGGCACATCCCTTGATGATCACCATCGGAATACCGTTGTCTTGGAACAACTTCACGAGATTTGTCTGTTCATCAAGGATCTGAAAAAAGCGCATCTTGTTACGCCTAGCTGGAATACACCATTTTTCCGCTTCTTCTTCAGGAACGGCAGGGGCAGCAAGCGCAACGACCGTCTGATCCTTCGCCTCCTGCAGTACCGCATCCCAATCGACATCATCGGGGAAGTGCGGTTCTATTCCAAACAACGACGCCTTGAGCAGTTCAAGGAGCGCCTGTTGATTTACATTGATCATAAGCGACCTCCCTTACAATATTTTCAACTGATCTTTTTGATACGTGATTTATACAACGCCACTCTTATAAAGCTCTGTCTTCGCTTCATTCAAATCAAAAGTGATAACCTCAATGCCTTCCTTCGCAAAAGCCACCGCAATAGGCAATCCTACGTATCGGAGACCGACTAAAGCATCTTTTTTACTTGGATAATCATCTTAACTTATCAAGTTCAGATAATAACTCTGGATTCTCATACCACCAGTACTCTTCGCTATCGTTTTCATGAATAACATAGTACTGATAAAACAACTTTGTATATTCATAGGATTTATCCCATCTCTGTTTGCTCTTATAAGACAAACTTGATGGAGAAATGCCATATTCTTCTGTCAGCTTTCTCCCAATATAATCAGTGAGTTTTATTTGTCCATGTGCATTTAAATGAGAGTTCCCATAAAAATCTTTCTCAGAATCTAACTCTAGGTCTAAAATCATTTGATCAAAATTAATAAAATCAAAACCGTTTTTAGAAACTATATTCTCTATTCTGTTTTGCACCTTAAACTCTGAATATTCATCTTGATTTGTTATTCTGTGCGGAAATCTTGCAAAAATCACTTTACAATCTAACGAATTACAGTAATCGAGCAAGTCATTTAAACAATGTTCAACATTTACAGGAAGAGGACTTGTTGAATTATCGCCCGATACATCAATCAAGTTATCAACTGGTTGTTTTTTATTTGTAGAGGTAATGCCTTTTAGATAAGAACACTCTCTTGTTTGCTGAGAAATATTCTCATTAATACTTGTAAAATTCGACCAATCGCCATGATACATAATGAACGGAAGATAATAACTCAGCTTATCTGAATCAACAAATTGATCAATAGTATCTTTTTTATTTGAAGATAACGGCATTACATCCGTCCATTTTCTCATTGTCGCTAAATCGGTAGATTTTTGATCTCCATCAGAAACAACATGCGCACCGGTTGTTTCAATTACGATGCATTTTGGCTTTTGATAGTTTAATACCTCTTTAATTTGTTTTTCAAACAATTCTATGTAGTTTGCATCAATGGCATAAGAATAGCTGGAAAATCCATATTGGCCATAAGCATATGCAGGAGAATAACCAGCAAATACTTCGCTTGCGCCAAAAAATACTACATCTAAAGAATCTTTTTCTTCCTGATAAAAGCTTTGAATTCTATATGTATTATGATCAATTCTGGTCTGTGTAAACATGACGAATGATAGAGGAATAACAATCAGTGAAACAATAGTAAAAAAGCGTTTTATATATATTTTCATTTTCTCACCTAGAATTGCGCATAAACAAACGCAGTTGCATCATATCCCGGACCATAAATACCAAATGTTAAAATATATGTAACCAAAAACAAAATCATAATATACCGTAAAACAAATGGCTTTTTATACAGGATATCTCTAAACGAAACATTTGATCTTTTTTCTTTAATAACGCTGATAATCAGTATTACTACTACACCTACTAATGCAAAAATAATTTCTTTAGAAACGGATAAAACCTCTTTTGCTCCGAAAAAATAGTTTATTGAGCTTACCGATTGTTTCAGTAAACTAACAAACTCCCCAACTGTTGCACTTCTAAAAAGCAGCATACCTATATTAACTATCACAAAGGTACGTAGCATTTGAAAAGCAGCAAAGGGCTTATTCCCATCCTTGATATGCAGCTTTGTTTTCATCTTTTCAAACAAAGGCTTGCACAACTCACCAAGCATCATCAGGATGTAGTAATACAGTCCGTAAAGTATGTATTTCGCGCTTGCTCCGTGCCACAAGCCATTACAAAACCAAACAAAAAACAATGCATATGCTGCAGGGATGACATTAATCAAATGGTTGCTTTTCATGTGTTTCTTAGCAAATTTGTCAACCGCCTTGAAGTGTCCCGAAAGAATAACAGGATAATAAACATACTCTTTCAGCCATAGTCCTAACGTGATATGCCATCTTCTCCAAAACTCGTTGATTGACTTCGAGAAAAACGGCTGACGGAAGTTCTCGGCAACCTTTATTCCAAACAATTCTGACACACCGGAAAGGATGTCAATGCATCCCGAAAAATCACAATACAGCTGAATCGTATACATCACCGTTGCGATAACTATAGCAGGTCCCGAGTGTTCGCTTGCATTATTAAAGATATCAGATACAGTGATTCCTATTCTATCGGCTATAACCATCTTTTTGAAAAAGCCGTAGAGAACCAGAATTAAGCCCTTGCAAAAGTTATCATAATTAAACTTATGCGGCACGTTAAACTGCTCGCTTAAATCCTTATAACGGTCAAACGGTCCTTCAACGATATGAGGAAAATAGCTGACAAAGAGTAATACACGCAACGGGTTTTTCTCTGCTTTAACAATACCGCGATACACATCCGTCACATAACTGACCGCCATCAGGCTATAATAGGATATTCCAAGAGGAAGTATAATGCTGAATTTATCTAATTCAAATCCCGCATGGAAAATGCCATTGAAAAAGTTGACAACTTCTACACCAAGATTACAGTACTTCAAAACAACCAATATACCCAAAACTGCCACAACAATCACAGCAAGTCTGAGTTTTTGAGCCTTTTTCAGTTGTTTCTTTGCAGCCTTTCGTTCCGCCTTTTCCATGCTTTTCTTTTGAACTTCAAAAGCTTCGGATTTCTTGTTAAGCCACAGTGCTCCAAGATAGATAATCAATGTTGTCGCAAGCATATAAACGGTCAAAAAACCGCTTGACACAACAAAGAATATCACGGAAGCCGCAAGCAGAATACACCACTGTGTTTTTTTAGGCACCAGATAATAAACTAAGCAAGAGAAAAGTACAAAGGCAATAAAATATAACGACGTCAGTTCCATTTGAAAATCTTAGTCCTCAAGCCTTTCAATCATCTTCATCATCGCATCAACGCTGTTGAAGTTTTCGGGGACCAAATCCGTTACTTCAAACTCGATATCATATTCATCCTCAAGCAAACCGATCAAGCGTGCAATTGTCATTGAATCAAGAATTCCGTCATCAACGATTTTTGTCTGGCTTGCAAAGTCAACGCCAGGTCTGAGTGAGTTTAAGATTTCAATTAACTTGTCCATTTCATTATCCTCCGTTAGTTTTCTGTTTGATAAATCTTTAATAGTTGAAGTCTGTCGATTTTGCCATTGGCGTTCTTCGGCAGTTCTTTAATACGAATTACTTCATCGGGAATCATATAAACAGGTACGTTTTTCTTCACCTGCTGATAAACTAAATCCTTATCGGATTTTTTGCCCTCATAAAACAAAACAAGCGTCTCGCTATTTTTGTCATATACGCATGCACAGCCCTTGATCTTATCTAAGCTATTTGCAGCCGCTTCAATTTCTCCTAACTCAATCCGATAACCGCTGCGCTTGATCTGAAAGTCAATTCGAGAAATGTATAAGATTTCTCCACTATCATTCATCTTAACCAAGTCACCGGTTTTGTAGACAATCTCGGGATAATAGGGATTAAGAGGATTCTGCACAAACGCTGCTTTTGTCTTTTCGGGGTTATCGTAATACCCAGAAGCAACAAAACTTGAACGGATATACAATTCTCCTTCCTCACCGACTTTTGCTTCCGTGCCGTCCTCTTTGATTAGAAAAACGTGACAATTATCGCAATGCTTTCCAATCGGCAGGCTATCGGTATCGGCAAATTCTCTGTCAACTACATAGAAAGTACAAATATCGGTTGCTTCAGTCGGACCGAACAGATTGGCAAATTTGGCATCCGGTAAGCTTTTTATCCAATAGTTAAGTTGCTTTGTAGGCATAACCTCACCAGCAAACAAAACCGTATGTAAATAATTTGGCTTTTGAACGTCAAACACCTTCCAGTTGGAAAGAATCGACAACGCCGTCGGCACCCAATAAATCGTATTGATCTTGTTCTCATTAAGATAATTCACCATATTAATCGGAAATGAAAACAATGTTTTTGGAATGATATTGTATGTGCATCCGCATTTAATTGTTGAGTAGAAATCTGTGACAGACATACTGAAATACAAGGGTGTTTGCGAACCAAAAACGGTGTTTTCATCAAACCCGAATTCTTCTGTCACCCAATCTACATAAGAAATCAGCGAGCGATGATTTACGACCGTTCCCTTTGGCACGCCGGTTGAACCGCTGGTAAACAGGATATACGCAATATCAAGGTCAATCATTTCATCGCGGACTTTTTCTAAAGCCACTTCATCAATCGGAGTCTTTACGAGGTTTTCATAGGAAAGAACCATAAAATCCTTCGCAAACCATTTTGCCAATTCGATTGACTTCTCATCGTGAATAATTATTGGATTCTTTAGTGTATGTAGAATGCTTTCAATGCGCTCCTTCGGCGACTTCACGTCAATCACAACATAAAAATCATTAGCATATAACGCACCGAGTATACAATCGATACAGTTGCAGTTTTTGTCAATCATAATAGCAATTGCACGTTGCTTACCTTGCGAAACTAATGATGTTCCTATGCTTTCTGCATGAGCCATTGTTTCGAAAAAAGTTGATTGACGCATTTCATCAATAAATGCGATTTTATTAGGTCGCTTTTTCGCCGTTTTTTGAAAATAAGAAATAATAAATTTGTTCATACCATTTATTCCTAAACAAAAGCAAATTTTTGCCTGAATTATTATCGATCTAATTCCAGCAACGCGTTAACAAATGTTTCCATATATTGCTTAGCACCTATGGAAACACGTATACAATCACCTAAATATCCTACATTAGGATAAGATTTAATTAGGATCCTTTTTTGAGTTTTCATTTTATTAACCAACTCGTCGGCATTTGTTTTAGATTTGATAAAAAGGAAGTTGCCCGCTTCACCTTTATGCAGATAACCGTTACTATCTAAAACACCTATCAAATATTCTCTTCCTTCAACAAAATCGGAAATGAGTTTTTCAGTCATTCCAGGTGTTTCAATAATCGCTTCGGCAAATTTTAATGCAAATGCATTCGTATTATGCGGTGTGCATAGTTTTTGCACTAAACTGACCCCTTCTGCTTTTCCCACAACATATCCCAGACGACAGCCCGCCATAGAAAACAATTTAGAAAAAGTTCTGGTTACAAAAACATGCTCCTCGTTCAGTGCATATGAAATAAATGTATTAGGGTAAAAATAATAATATGCTTCATCAATTAATACTGTAATCTGCTTTTCTCGCGTAACCTTCATTATCTGTTCGAATTCCTCATTCGTATACACATTACCCATTGGGTTATTAGGATTTAAAAGAACAAGCAATTGAGTGTCATCGGTTAACTCATCGATAATGTTTTGAATATTCATTGTTAAACTGACACTATCATATGGAATCTTCACAAAATTGCGATGATACATTTCTGAGTATATTTGAAACATAAAGTAAGAAGGTACTACGCCTACAATACGTCCATTGTCTGATGTAAAAGCTTGTATAATGTATCGGATTCCTTCTGCGGAACCGTTTACTAAACAGATATTAGAAATATCAACATTCAGATAGGCTGCCAATGATTTTGTAAAATGAAGCGTTTCGGGATATTGAGCAACAAGTTGTGGCGTAACATCCTTAAGAACTTCTTTGACAAATTCTTCAGGAAGTCCTCCGGGATTCTCGTTGAGATCCAAACGAAGATAATCTTTGCGTTCATTCTGATCAAAAACTCTATGTAGATTAGTTATTTGTGGATTCAAATAGTACATTCTCTTATCTCCAATCATAAAATAATTACATCATCTCACCAAAAGGCGCATTTAATTAGTTCAAGTACAGTATAAAAGGATAAAGCGGTAATAAATTGGTCCGTATGTAAGTAAAATAGCCCAATACATCAAGCCAAATACAACTATCCAATTGTTAAACAATTCCTTGGTCGTTTTTAAATTTTCCTAAATCAATTATTTTAAATTGTTTAACTTAAATAACAAAAATAATCATGGTTTTCATCCACAATAAACGAACCATGACCTACTCTTTCGCTTTCTGGTGGCAATGTCATATAATCACCAAACATACATTTGAGATAATCATCATATCGTTTTGGTATTTTAAAATAATCATCTTCAAATTTCCATTCAATTAGATCTTCGTATATATTGGTAGGTAAATAATCATAAGTTGTCCATACGTTTGTTAAAAGTTTATCATGTCGGGGGGGGAGCATGATAGGAAAGAGCATAAAAGAATGAACCTTTTGTCTGAAAGATATCGGAAGCTTATTAAAAGCTAGTACCAGCTTTATCCCAAAGCCTCCGAGCTTACTATAAAACTCATCATAATTCGCTCTGATAAAATCCCCCATTTGTACATAATTGCTTATCTGGATTATCTTTTTATTAATTGCCTGTAATATTTTCCATTGTGGTAGTTTGACCACTGGAAAAACGTCAACCCAAAACCCATGATGAATGTGATGCTTTGTATGGTGGCTAGGCATAAAAGTCGTATGATTCATTCTGATTTTTGTAAATGCTTGATGATCATTAGGATCTGTTTTATAATTCTGTAAGAAAAACCTCTCATTAAGGTCTGTCTCACAAATCTTTAGAAAGCGTTTATATTCGGGCAACGGCATTTCAATATCAATATCATCATCCCAAGGAATGAAGCCGCCATGACGAATTGCTCCTAATAACGTACCACTGCTCAAATAATATGTAATATTATGCTTATCACATATTCTTTTGATTTCTTTAAGAATAATCAGTTCATTTTTTTGAATAATATCTAAATCCTTCATGTTTCCCTCATAGAATGGCAAAGAATTACTATATAGTTTCTCGATGTTTTGACAAAAAATCTGAAATGCAATTTGAAATACATTTTGATCTCAGCTCTTCAGAACGATAATCGATATCCCCATGTTCAATTCGTTGTATAAACCTCAGTACTTCGTATCGTATCCCTTCACCTTCCAATTGATAAAAATATCTTTTATTCTCTGCTGGGTTCTCATACCTAATCTCAAAATAGTCAGTTTTCCACCAAGGAGCAGGAACATATATATATCCTTTTGTACCAGAAACCACTAATTCGCCTTCAGATTTTACTCCTTTACCAACTTTAATAGAAGCAACAGCATGCGGATATAAATAATCAATTTTTGTAAATTCATCCATCAATGGACTGTCTTTCGATAATCTGGATACAATATGCTTATCTACGTATTCTGTCCCCAATATCTGAAAAACAGGGAGCATTGCCGTTGGTCCCCAAGCACAAATACTGTTCCATGCATATTCGCGGTCCTTTTGCGTATCTCTAAGGCTAGTACATGTTGCATCAACAGAAACAACTTCTCCAATTTTTCCACTTTTTACCAATAGCACTAATCTTGAAAAAGCAGTGGAATACGCTGTTTTGATACCTTCCATCAATACGCATTCTCTTTCTTTAGCAAGTGCAAAAAGCTCATTAACTTCCTCAGCACATAGCGCAATAGGTGACTCACACAAGACGTGTACTCCATTTTCAAGAGCAAACTTAATGTGACTATAATGTTTATCCGGACGCGAGGCTATATAAACAGCATCCACATCATCAAGCAGTTCTTCATAATTATTTATTCCTTTGCTATACTCCTTCAACTCCGAAGACAAATCGGCATCATTATGTGTATAAACAGCCTTAACTATTATACCGTTTACAGCTTTACTCTCATTCGCCATTTTGTTCAAGATAGATGATTCGCCGACCAGACCAAATTTTAGTTCACTCTTGTGACTTCTAATTTGAGAACTTGATACACCTTCTGTGCGATCAAGATAAACGACTTTACAAAACTCATTCAAATAATCAAACTTACCTTTCCAGTCTGACCCCACAGTAAAGATATCGATGTCGAGACGACGAATATCGTCAATCTTCTGACCTTCATATTCTTCTATAATAATTTCATTTGCTAAACCGGTTTGTCTGACAGCCTCAATTCGTTCCATCAGGCTTTGCTGCACATTTATTTTTCCGCGGGTTTTATCAAAATCATCAGCAGTTACACCGACAATCAAATAATCCCCCAGTGCCTTTGCGCGTTCAAGTAGGCGTATATGTCCATAATGAAGAAAATCATAGGTCCCATATGTAATCACTTTAATCATATATCAAACCCCATTATTAGAAAAATCATTTTATAGTATAGTACCACCATTTATCATTTTCGTATGTTAGTAAACCACCGTTTTCTTCAACAACTTTTTTAGAAGCATAATTATTTTTCCTTATTGTTAACAATAATTCACCTATTTTTTTCCTTTTTGCTTCTTCAATTAGAAACGATAGGAGTATTTTCCCATATCCTCTATTTCTGAATCGGTTTGAAATTGCATAACCAATATTTCCGCCTTCCTGTCTTGATATATCAGTTAATTCGTTTCGAATCTTTCCAAAACCTACAGGAATACCATCCACATATAGCCAATAGATAGTTTGAATGACGTAATTGTTTGGCAAGTTAATTGCTTTTGACCATTGGTGTTGTAACAATAACCATTCTTTGAATTGTTTGAAACTCATCGATGCTACAGGATTTGTAAATGAGTTTTCCTCTTCACCGATTTCTTTCAGCATTTTAAAAATATCTATATCATCATCAGGGGATAACTCTTTAAATGTAAACATTACAACCTCTCTGAATAAATGTTTAATTAACATGACTATTTTTATAATACAACAATGTCATAATTATGTATATGCGGTGTTTTTATCGGAATCATATAGTTGTTCCCATAAGCTAGCTTTAAAAAGGCATCGCTATCTTGTACACTTTTGAAAGAATTCATTTCAAATGGATATTCTTTTCTTTGAGTAAACCAAGATCTTTTTAATAACCGAGTATTTATAATACTCTTATATGTTTCGTTTGAGTATTTTCCCCAAAACAAATTGATAATAGGAAGGTAGTATTGGAATCTTTCTATGCTATTATAATGTTTAATTTGCCTAGATAAAAACCACAATTTAATTCTACAAGGTATTTTGCGAATATTGTTTTTTATACTCATTCTTTGACGTTTTAAAAATGAATAATAAGCAAGCGTATGCTGAAAATTGAATAAATGAATAACCACTTTTTCGCTCTGGGAGCTTTCAACATCTAATGGAATCATTGGGAAAATATCTATCCATACACCTTTATGTGTTTTTCTGTCGTCCGTATCATATTCCATGGGCATATAAGTGCCTTTTTTTCTGATTTTTGGGAATAAAAAGTCATATCCTGGATCTGTTTCGTAATCTTGGAAAAAGTATTTTTCAGACATTTCCCGGATGAATAACTTTTTAAAAACTCTCAATTCTGAATACTCCATCAACAAATCCACATCGTCATCCCACGGGATAAATCCCTTGTGCCGAACAGCACCTAACAGAGTTCCATAAGCTAAGTAATAATTGATATGATGTTTATCACAAAAATCTGCAACATCCTTTAGTATTTCAAGTTGACAATTTTGAATCTCTTTTAATGTCGCCATTAATAACTCCTATTTTATCCTTTTCTTGATTGCTTTCTTAAGTTTGTTAAGAAAATGAGTTTTATTATTTCTTTCATTGTTTTTTAGCTGCAAGTAAGCCGCTTCCACATTTTTCTCGGTAATCCAATCTCTATAGATTTCCAAATCACTGTTGACATTGCACGTTCTTTGTATGATCGTGCCGACGAATTCATCGCTGAAAACCTGTAAAATATATTCTTTTGCAAATTTCTCAGTTTCATGCAAGACAATTTCTTTTAGGCACTCTATGAAAACTCGAAGGCATACATTACAGTAATAATCCGAATCAAAGGAGTATTTTCCTGCAAATAGTTCCTCTCGTTCTTTCATTTTTCTAATTCGCTCGAACACTAAACTTGGATAATAATATGAAGAAAGTGAATTCCCATCATTTAAACACACATATGAATACAGTGGTTTATCATAAAAGACAACTGAGTCACAGTGCATTAAATATGCAATGATAAAATCTCGATCTTCCCATTTGCGGGTACCCTCATCAAACAGTACATTGAATGATGAAATAATGTCTTTTTTGAACAGCATCCTCCATACAAAACATAGGGGTAAATCTTTTTTATTCTCTTGTAAGTTCAGCAAACAAGGCAGCATTTCATCGTCAATAAATGAGCGAGAGAAAATAGTATGTTTTTCAACTTTATTAATAGTCGGAAATCGTTCTCCTATTGAGTTTTGAACATAGTAAGGATAATCGATAAAATCAATTCCCTGATTACAATAGTCAAGAAGCGACTCATACAGCTGAGGTTCAACAATATCTCCTGCATCAATAAATGAGATATAGTTACCTTTTGCGATTGCAATTCCGCTATTTCTGGCGCCTGATAATCCTTTATTCTTTTGATGAATTACTACTACTCTTTTATCTTTATTTGCATACTTATCGCAAAGGTTACCTGATTTATCACTTGATCCGTCATTAACTAAGATAATTTCGATCTCTCTATGCGTCTGCGCTAATAAACCATCCATTGTAAGATAAAGTGATTCCTCGCAATTATACACAGGAACTATTACAGAAATTAACAATACTGCTCCTCCTACCGTATGTTTTTCTAATTAAGGGTTCAGGCGAATAATAATACTATATGCTATAATACTTTTTGGTAGAGTCTATTTCATAAACTTTGATAATTTTTCTTTTTGTATTCGTAAATACCAACAAAAGTAATCCAGAATACTAAAATTTGAAGCTAAGCATTTTATCATTTTCATCTTTTTTAATACAGAAGGCTTTTTTTCTTTTATGATATGATATATATAATTATTTCTTAATGTCTGCTTTGCGTCAGAATACTCATTTTCAGCATTAGGGTTATGTGTTTTCGCTAATTTATAAACAAGTTCCAAATTTTTAAATCCGTTTTTTGTATCATTAGAGAATCCTGCAAAAAGATTGCTATTTGTTAACTTAGTGTAATGATACAACTTTTCATTAAAGCAGTACACCTTATCAAGGCAACAGATCTGAAAATAATCAATTGTAAAACGCAAATCCTCTCCAATAGATACCTCAGTACAAAATCTAATACGATTATTTAGTATCGGATATAACAAAAACAATTTATTCCAAAGCGCAGTAAGGTAGAGCTCTTGATTAAGACGAAATGCCTCTCCTAAACTAACCAATTCATCTCCACCGCTCCACTGATATTCAACAGGCTCTTTGCGGTTATACTCATCGTGATACACAAACCCACAAATCGGAACGGTATTATATTTCTCCGCATAATAGTATAACCGCTCCACATAATTATTCTCAACATAGTCATCACTATCTACAAAGCAGATATACTTTCCGGAAGCGATATCAATTCCATTATTGCGTGTAGCAGACACTCCTTGATTACTTAAGCTATTAACAACGGTTACGCATTCATATTTTGCAGCATATTCCTCACATATAAATAAACTATTGTCTATAGAACAATCGTTTACCAAAATAATCTCTATGTTTTTATATGTCTGATTTAGAAGTGACTCAACACATTTTCCCAATGTTTTTTCAGCGTTATATACCGCTACAACAATACTGATTTTATCCATACATTACCTATATGCTCGTTTAATAGCTTTTGGAAGTTTCATAGTTTTGTAGAACTCCCTGTTTTCAATAATATTTGGCAGCTCAGTTAAATCTTTGTACTTTTCAAAACAAACAACATCGTCAGAATTGTATTTAGGATCCTTTGCAAATAAAAGCTTGGGGTATTTAATTTTTAAAAACCCAGCATATTCAGATTCTGAAAAACCGTTCTGTTCTACCATTATGACAAATATTCTATCAAATTTTACGCGTTTTTTTCGCTCTTCCCATTTTTTTAATGCATTTTCCACACTGTCAAAATGCATAAAATAAACATGAATATCATCTAATCGCCCAATAGGATAGTCATCTCCCATAGTGACTATTGGTGTTAATGAAAGATAATACTCTAAGCAATTGACAAACTTAATAAAATCTGTTGCAGTAAAAAAAAGGTTGATAGTTGGAGATAGAAACTGCATCCTGCAATCGTGATACAATACTCCCCCAATGCAGTTCATCGAAATAATAGATATATCCGATAAGTTTATCCAATTTTTTACTACGCGTGAGAGGATTCTGCGACGCCAATTATAATAAGCTTTTTTTATTATTCTCATAACAATTAATTCACTCAAACAGTGCCGTATCAATTTCGTAGCCGAGGTCAAGAAGCAACTCCTTGGAGGCCTCTTTCTTTGGTACAGCCGGAACTCCAACTAATATACCATGACCACGCTTATAATCCCTGATAACAACCGCGTTAGCTCCAATCCGAGTATTATCACCAATAGTAATATCTCCCAACACCTTAGCTCCACACATCACCATACAGTTATCCCCGATTACCGGTGATAGTCCCTGTCCATTATGTCCAATAGTTACCTGTTGATTAACTGAAAAATTCCTTCCAATCTTTTGAGCGGAAATATAAGTTGCAAATCCGTGCTGAATGTAAAAACCTCCATCAATGTCAGGACATTCAATATACAAAGTCTTTTCAGGAGGATACCAGAGCTTAATCCATACACAAAACAAATTATGGGCTTCTGGATATCTGTTTCGATAGATAAACAAATTTCGGAATTCTCGATGCCTATATAGCAAGTTTGCCGTTCTTTTTTTATATGATTTTTCGATATTAGGTTTTGTCCAACGATCCACGTCTTGAAGCAATCTTTGATTATTGCAACATATTCTCCAAAATAATAGTATTGGGACAAATCTAATGTAAACTAATACTTTTCTCATCATTAATCAAAAAACTCCATGCGGTTTATATTATCACGATTATTTGAAGCCTTGTTTCCTATGTGCTGAAGCTTCAACCTAATTCTTTGCTCAAGCGTTAGCGTTTTCAAAGGATAATCCTTCTGTTTTATCTTCAAGAATTCAATTAGGGCCAAATCTTCCGTTTGCTTTAATTCATAATCTATATATTCTGATAAATGTTTATAATAATCACTTGCTAATGAAGTATATGTCTCCGATATATAATGATACCTCTCCTCAAAACTCTCAACTCTCTCTGATACAAGTCTTCTTTTTGAACTCTCATTCATAACGCCTGTCTTTCTCATTCTATAATGATAAAGACTACTATCAATACACAGAATTGATGATGCTCTTCCAATTAATTTATATGTAAAAAACTCATCATCAATTTTTCTTCCTCTCGGAAAGCGAATCGTTCCTAATAGATTGGATTTATATAATTTATTCCATAATAACGCATATTTCCAGTCGTATAAGATTTCATATAAATATTTTTTTGGGGACAGTTTTCTGATCCCCTTCCGCTGAAACACATAATTATTAAATAAAGACTGATTAACTCCCTCATTAGTAAAGAGGCATTGAACGATGTCCACATCATAATTGTTCATTTTCTCAATCAGAACTTCATACATATTCAATTCAATATAATCATCACTATCCAAAAAGGTGAAATAATCCCCTTTTATTAATTCCAATCCTGCGTTCTTTGCAGCTCCTGCTCCTTGGTTTGTTTGATGTAATACAGTAATCCTACTATCCTTCTTTGCATATTCATCACAAATAATACCAGAGGAATCTGTAGAACCATCGTCTACCAAAACGATCTGTAACTTTTGATATGTCTGATGGATAATACTATCCAAACATTCTTCTAAATACTTTTCAACATTATAAACCGGCACAATTACTGATATAGTTTTCATTTACCAATAATCCTTTTCTTAATCAAATACACTCGATCCTTAAAGGTTAAATCAGTTCTATCCCAAACTGCTTTTTGTTCGATCTTATGAATCAAATCAATAAAGTCTTTTGTTTCAAAGTGATCGAAAAAATAATCTCTATATTCTCCTTTTGATACATTATTTAGTAAGCACATATTCCCTTTTGAAACTCTTTCTAAACTGCTTTTTTCCATATTCAGTAATGCAGCAGTTTCAGAAAGGATATCTCTTCCTTTATTCGAATTAACCAGAATAACAGAAGTGCCTTTATCAGTGTCAAGCAAGGGGTCTTGTTCACCTATTCCCCAAAAATCTCCTAATGTAATATCAGAAACACGCGGCAGAGATTTAAACCGACAATCATAGCAACATGGTCTGAGATAAAGATTATACTTAAGATATCCAACCATATACTCGTCATGATATCTATCTTTATGATACTTTTTGCCGTTTTTCAGCGTCAGTTTTGTACTAAATCTATTCCATCCATAATCCTTGTTCTTAAAATGGACTTTTTGAATCTTTGCTCCACTATGTTTTTCTACAGACTTGAGATATTCCTTATAAACTGTTTGGCTAATAATTCCTCTGCAAATAAAATCAACTGTAAAGAGATTTATGTAATCTTTTTTTAAGAAGCTTTTCAATCCGGCGACCTGACAAGGAGATCCGCAAAAAAGAACTCTCTCACCTTTGTCTAACAGATTTTGTAATTGTTTAAAGTGGTCTACTAAATCGCTCTGTGCATATTTTGATTGTCTCAGAGCCGACAAGTGTTCCTTATCAGAAATAACAGTATGTTTTATTGATAAATCTTCAGTATATTCAGCACCCGAGACAAATCCACCAGCATTCAAAAATTGCTCAGCAATCGCTGAAAAAACTCCACCCGACGTGCTGTTAATTCTTATATCTTCATTGAGATTCCATGCAGCATATACTTCCGGTAAACCGGAATTACAATTGTAAGGGAATAATATTGGACAGACTTTTTCACACAAAGCGCAATTAATGCAATCGTTTTGTCTTACATGTGGATAAATAAAGCCTTCAAGATCAGGTACTAATTCAATTGCTTCTTTGGGACATATATTATAACAGGCAGTACATCCTGTGCATTTTGACTCATCTGAAATGTTAATCATAGAAAACCTTATTATATGATAAATTTATTAATGAACGGGATTTTCGAAATAATAAAAATTACTATGGCAGAGATAAAAAACGCAATCAATGATACAATTGGAATAGAAATTGCAACATTCGCTATAGATAAATTTATCCCAGCATGGTATAAAACCTTAATAACTAAAACATGTATCAAAAAGATTCCATAAGACAATCCGGAACCTTTGACTATCCACTGCTTTGTTTTTTGTGAAAAATGTATCTTTGAAACTTTTTCCTTAAAAAACAAAACAGCTGCCATACCTATAAAAAGGATTTGAGGATATGAATAGGAAAGCGCTCCTAGTGTAATATTTGTGAATATCCTTAATACAATCAGCACAATGATACAGTAAAAAACAGAAATCAAGCCTAATGCATATATCAATTTTTTTCTCTTTTCAGAGATTGTTTTATTAATGAGATAATGTCCGATAACAAAATAAATAACATATCCCATAACAAAATAAAGTTCCATGTATTTGTTTAGGTATGCAATAACTCCGGATAAATACGGGATATTTAAATCAGATATAAATGGAATTGCACATGCAAAAATAAACATAATAGCTAACCAATACTTGATTATGCTATTTTGTGCTTTGTCTACAACAACTTTTAATACGGGGGTTATGATATATAGCCCGATAGTCATCAAAACATACCACATATGCAACTCGCCCGAAAAACAGTTATTCAGAAAATAGTGCAGCATTTCGCCGATCGAACCATCAGTTGCGTAAATCATATTATACAAAGCATAAACCACAGACCAAAACACATAGGAAATACCAAGCCTTAGTATATACTTCCCATATAGTTTTTTTATTGGGATCTCCCGATTTTGATTAAGAAACATAGCTCCGCTAAGCAACACAAAACACGGAACTGCCCAACGTGATATTATTCCGTAAAAACTGCTGACAAGAGCATTGTAGCTGTTAGGAGCCCAACTTTCAGTTTGTCCGCAGATACCGATATGGATAATAATGACAAAATAGCAAGCAATTATTCTCATCAAATCAAAATGAATGAGTCTTTCGCTATGCTTTATGCTCATTTCCATTCCACTCCTGTTTTGATTACTTTAGCAGGATTACCAGCGACAATTGCATTGGGAGGAACATCTTTAGTCACAACTGATCCCGCACCAACTATGGAACCTTTTCCTAATCTGACACCCTTTAGAATTGTGGCGCCAGCTCCAATCCAAACATGATCTTCTATCACAATCGGTTTTGTGATTTGATTCTTTGATCCATCATTATAATAAATATCATGAGCATCAAAATCCATAATCATTACATTTCTGCCGATTGCACACTGATCTCCTATCGTTATACTCTCCATACATCTGATTTGTGTACCGGCGTTAATATACGACCAACCGACTTTAAGATGTGCATCTTTAAACAAATAAATCTCCGTATTATAATAAGCAGAAAAGTTTCCTTCAACTTCTAATACTGCATTATCACTTAAATGTACCAGCGTTTCCTGCTTAGATCCAGACAAAGATGACTCGTTTAATCTTAGATGACCATTTAATACTATTTTTGCAGTTGAGGCAATATTAACCATTGTGTTTTTATCGCCTAAGATTTTAACGCCATCTTGTTTAACTTCAATACTCTTTTTCTTGTAATGTTTAATCATATTACTCCCATATTAGTTGTTTTGCTTATTGCGTTTATAAAACTTATTGATTAGTTTTTTTAACGGCTTCCGCAATAAATCTTTTTCATATGTATTCATACTGATAAACCATACTGATATAAAGAAAACCACAAAATAAATAAGAATGAATAATAATAACTTGACATACGAATCAATAAGAATAAACCTACTAATCAAATAACCAACTGCACAGGGAATAATAAGGCCGGGAAGTATTCTGAGAATGCTTTTCCAAAATCCGACTATATCAATACCTACTTTCCTCTGATTGTATAAATTCATAAAGATAACAGTTCCGCAGAACATACAAATCAAAGTTGCCAGTGCTGCGCCTGTTCCTTTCCATAACATCGAAAACGGGATTGTCAGACCGACATTAACAAGTGCAATCAAAAAATAAACTACGCTTCTGGCTTTGTGCATATTTTTAGCTTTTTGTATTTCAAGTCCCACATTTTGAAAGCAAGGGACTGTTACAGCTAAAATCAACAATAAACCAATCATATATGATTCGTTATATTCTTTTCCTACCCATAAGGTTATAAACTGTCTCCCTAAAAAGATATAACCAGTGAGGATCAATGATACAACATAGAATTGAACTCTGCCAACCCTAATAAACACATCATTTAATTTTCTGTTATCTTCTTTGTTAGCTACTATCTGATTGATTTGCGGAGCGAACACAGATGAAATTGCCGTTGAAAAAGAAATGAAATATGTTTTAAAATTTGCACCAACCGTGTATACAGCCACTGCAATTGGTCCGGACACAATACCTAAGACAATATTATCGGTAGAAAACGTGATTTGATCAGTAATAGTATTTAAAAATAAAAAGCCCGAAAACATAAAAATGCTTTTGAACAACACTTTATCATAGTTCCCAAAGTGAAATTTTAAATTGATAGCTTTTTTTGCATATAAATAATACATCAAATATGTGATAAAACTTATAGAAAGCGATATCACTGAAATAGTAACCGCGTTTCCTCCAAAATATAATGCCAATATGTTTATTACTGGTTGTAAGCAACTGGAAATCAGTAAGCACACTCGAATAAAGATAAACTTTTCATATGCCTGTAGCGCCATAGCTGTTGTATTAAACATGAAAGTAACAACAAACTGCAACACTAGACAAATTATTATCCATCTTATTTCAGCCAACTCTGTTGCTGTGTAATTCTGAGAAAAGATATAAGAGGAACATATGACAAGAACAGCTCCGACAATCAACGTTACACCTGAAATCACGATAAAAATCAGCTGAAACATTCCATTGACTCTGTACTCTTCAGTCTTATCCTCCTTAGTTCTTGCTATCGCATTAAAGCGAATGTAAGATCCACCAATACCCATACTGAGCAAACTCAAATACGAAGTCAGCGAATTAGCTGTCCCAATTAAGCCATATTCAGCTTGGCCTAACATTCCAAGAAAAATAGGTGTATAAAAAAGTGAAATAGTATTGCTCACAAAGATATACACATAAGACAGTATAGTTCCGACTTTTCTTTGATTAATAGCCAAAAATCTTTACCCCTTCATTAATGACAACAGTGCCTTGCCAGCAGAGCTTGATAATTCTATATACCCCGGCATGGTTTCGCGTAAACATGTCGCTATACTTCTTTCGTTATTCTGAATAATAATAAACTTATTCCTTAAGTCGCTTTCATCTTCCAATCCCTGGACAGATAGGACATAATCTTCATAGGATCCAAACAAATCCTTCGCTATACCTCTCGATTTGATTGAATAACCAACAACTAAAGTTGGGACACAGGTTGAATATGCAGAAATAGTCGCATGGGTTCGTGCCCCCACAAAAAACCGACACTTGCTAATGACGTACTTAATCTCTTCGCATAAACAATCGTGCATCTTTACGACGCGATTATTCTCCTTAAATCTATCATATAAATAATAAATAGGTTCAAAATCATTGTTGTACTCCCACACAACATGAGGGATCAAACAAACACTCATATCTGTTTCTCCGAGGATATACTCAATGAGATTAATATAGTTCTGTAAAGCGATATTCTCTCCGCTCTCATAATCATTGATTAACGGACTGATATTTATCCCAACTGTATTCCCCTCTATAAAACCATCTGGTAAAGAGACTTCTTTAGTCTCAAGCAAAAATGCAGGATCTGCGACTTGAACAGCATTGATCCCATGTGCCTTTAACACTTCATAAGACAATGATTCTCTGACCGTTATCAAATCGAACCCTTTTAAATCCTCAATCACTTCCGGCGTCATAAACTCTTCTTCGATCGAACAGCCCCAGAAAACATTCTTTTTACAGTATCTTCTTATTTCTTTGTCAAGCTCTACGCCTTGTTTTGCCGACCATGGATAACAATAGTTATCACCACCAATAGATATGGCAATACTATCAGAAAACAGGCTTCTGATAAATTCATTATGCAGAGCTTTATTATCTTTTTTGATTTTGAAACGTGCATAGGCTTTCAGAAAGCCAAAGGATTTCTTATTAAGCTCATCTGAAACAACAATTTTGTCTACAACTTTATCAATACCATACTTTAATTCTTCTTCTCTTGAACCGGTCCATAAAATCACATCGGAATCCAAATTGTCTTTAACTATCTTTGTTGTCGTTCTGACCAAAGCTTCACAGCCGTGATTACCGCTGCCCATATGCATATACAAAACAGTTTTCATAAAGACCTCTTAAAATCCTATTCCCATTATTGCTTTCAGACTGCAGCATAGAGAGAAACTGATTTTCGCCAAAATTAAATATTTCTTTTCTCCACCAGAAACTAACATTATTTCACTGAAGGTTAATTGGCACTCTTTCTTATATCTAAAAATGATTGTTTTTGCTTTTCTCTTATCGTCAGCCTTCAAATACTTTAAGACACATTGATACGCATAGATACAGGAGTTGAAACAATCAACTTTTGCTTGTAAAGCCAAATCCGGATAGTTTTCCTCAATGTAAATCTGTCTATTTGATTTTGCCTCCAAAGCATCCAATCTGCGAATATTATACCCTTCTCCCATGATACTTCCGGACCTTTGCAAATAGAAATACAAGGTTTTGTTTATCTTGGCTACATGTTTTGCCTGCCCGAATATCTGGTAAGTCCAGAACTCATCTTCGTTAAGCTTTCCGACCGCAAAAGGCACGCTTAGTACGATTGAAGATCGATACAACTTATTCCAAACATGCTGATGGAACGGGTTTTCCGCAATTAGACCGGATAACGCATCCTCGGTATCGAATAGCACTATTTCAGAGTCATCTTTAAATTCGTCAACTCTATTGTCTTCATAACAATTTGCAACAGAGCATTCAACTATATCAGCATTTTGAGCGTATGCTACATAATATAGTGTTTCAAGGAAATCTAATGATATATAATCATCACTGTCAATAAAACTGATATACTCTCCCGTTGCAATCTGCATTCCAGCATTTCTCGCATCGGAGAGCCCTCCGTTTTCTTTGTGTATCACCTTTATTCGGCTATCTCTTCCCACCCAATCATCGCAAATAGCTGGGCAGTTATCCGGTGAGCCATCATCAACTAAAATTATTTCCAAGTTCTGATACGTCTGATTCACGATAGACTCTACACAACGATCCAAATACTTCTCAACTTTATAGATTGGGACAACCACAGATATTCGGTTTTTCAAATCCATAATTGTCACCAACTAACAATCAGTCATATTTTTTCTCTTGAAAACGCTTCGAATATGTCCGATACAGTAATGGATACAAATGTGGTACACAAATGATGAGTTTTACCAATAACTGACGTCGTCTATCCAATAATTTAGCGTCTTCTTTGTTATTTAATATGAGTTCTCTCACGGTTGTTTTATCCTGTCGGAACTTATTGTCCTTTTCACAGACCAATGTGCTGTAAGCATCAATACAAGTGCTTAAGTATGCCGCTTCAGCATCTTGTTTTATTTCCTTCGGTGCTAACTCAACAATACACTTTTTAACCCTAATCGGATCATAGATCTTATTCTTGTTTAACACTTGTCTGGAAGCTGATGACTTCCTAACAAGGTAGTGATAAGGACAAAAGTCTTCGTAAACAGAATGTTCAGCGCTAGAAAATAAAATGAAGTTCATCAACAAATCTTCGTTGTTTTTTATAGATAAATCCATCGCTTCATCGAGCAATAAATTTTGAAACATGGTTTTATGGAAAAGTTTGTTACAAAGGCCGGGCTCAACAAACGAACCATCTAACAAGTCCCTTAATCCTGTAAGCTTGTCTTGCTGGACAAGACGGTCTGTGTTATAGAAATAGTGAACACGCCCATCGTCAAATACCATCTGATAGCCGCAATGAGATATTTGAGCTTCATACTTTATAGCGTTATATAATAAGTGCTCATACATATCGGGATCTATTAAGTCATCCCCATCAACAAAACCTATCCATTTGCCGTTTGCCCGACTAACTCCTGTTAACCGCGCATGTGTTACCCCTTGACTGTCTTCGTGAATCGGAACAATCCTTTTATCTTCTTCCGCCAAACTATCTACCAATTGAGATGAACCGTCAGTTGAACCATTATCGACCAGTATTATTTCAATATTTGAATATGATTGTTTTTGAATGCTGCGAATACATCTTTCGAGATAAAGAGTAATATTATAAACCGGTACAATAATCGAGATCAAGTTGTCTTGTACCATAGTAAAATCTCCTTACCCTAAACTATCTAACATTTCTTCCACCGCTTGCACAGTCGTCTTTGTGCTGAATACCTTTCCCCTGATTGCGGCTTGTTTTTTATAATGAGTCAGTAAATCAGGGTTATCAAAAAACCTCTTTATCCCATCGTAAAGAGCTTCCTCACTGTTTTCTGTAACCAATCCAAACTCATTCTTTTCTCCCAGCATTTCTTTCATTCCGGAAACATCGGTCGTACATACAGGTGTACCTACGATCAAAGCCTCTGTAGCCGCTGTGGAAAAGCCTTCGGTTTGGCTGGAGCAAACAAACAAATCACATCGTGATACGTATTTGTAAGGATTCGTATCATACCCAATCAACGTTACATAATCACCTAAAGCATTATCTAAAATATACTTTTTAAACTCATCTTCTAAAGGACCAATTCCCAAAATATAAGTATGGGCTTTAATCCCCTCTTCTTTCAACCTCTTCGCTATTGACAAAAGGCGATCATAGCGTTTTACCGGTTTTAATGACCCAACCGCTATCATATTAAACGACTCTTCAGAAAAAATGATATTTGTTTCTTCTTTTGCCAATCGTTTAATATTATCAGATTCTATTGTGTTATAGAGAACACCGTTTTCTGTTTGAAGGTCAAGATAATCACAAAAGGCTTTTTGCACATCCTCAGAAACAAATGCTGTAAAGTCGAATCTGTTATAAGCATCAGCAGCTTCCTTTTCATTTCTGAAGGAAACAGATAATTCCTTTTTATCTGTATATCGAGTATGAATCCATGACACTAACTTTGTGTTTGGATTCTGACATCCGCTGATGATTCTTGCACATGGGCCTTCCAGATAAGAAACCTCAATATCATATTGTTGTTTGATATACTGTTTGTGCAGATGCTGAGGTGAAAACATTTTCATCAATTTGCTGTTGCCGGGAAATGTCTTGCTGAACACAGTTAAATACTGAATGTCAGGCTTCAAAAACTGCTCATTTACACCGCCGCCAAATAACGACATAACAGTAATGTCAAATTTAGATCGATCCATATTATTGACGAGGTTTACAAGCACTTTCTCTGCGCCGCCTTGTCCTAAATCGTGGATCAAAAACAACACGCTCTTTTTCATAACTATTTGAATTTCTTGTTTCTGAACTTATTATATACGAATCTTGGTGCTAAACCTTTGATTACAGGCAACCATACTAATGGATAATACTTTACCGGATAGCGCAGAAGTTTATATCCATCATACAATGTATGCATCGCATTGAATCTCTGCTTGAATTCTCTTCTTTTATACGCATTTTCATCATCGGTAACTATATACAGTTCCTCACTAAGATTAGCTCCGTTAAAGCCTTCAGCGAAAAACCGGAACCAAAGATTTACATCTTCGACTCTCAGATTTCTCTTATCAAGTGAATAACCACCGAGTTTGTCATATACATATTTGTAAGTCATGATAGTGGCATGGCAAAAGCACGGTGTCGTTACTAAACTATACTTATCAACTTTTTCCGGCTTTACAACTCTTCCGATTACCTTTTCACCATCAAAAACAGTCATTGCCGTCCCGACTAAATCAACGTCAGAATGTGCGCGTAAAAACTCAACTTGTTTTTCAAAGCGCTCCGGTTTAGAAAGATCATCTCCATCCATGCGTGCAACATATTTTCCAGTAACATACTTTAAACAGTGATTCAAGGAATAAGGCAACTTCTTATTCTCATCGTTTTGAATCAAAACGATTTTATCCGGATTATTTGCTTTATACTCCTCAACAACATGATATGTGCTGTCTGTAGAACAGTCATCGCATATGATCAATTCAATATCCTTATATGTTTGATTCAAAATAGACTCAATTGCGTCTGCTACCGTGTCTTCGCAGTTATACACTGCCATGATCACGGATACTTTTTCATTATCGACACTCATATTTCACCCAAGATAAATCTTCATCAGCTGGTCACAAGTATGCTGAATATCA
>AUXO010010000.1_pt1 | contig 27106 bp, 38 predicted proteins | sample 768731 | NCBI WGS metagenome assembly AUXO01 (sample SAMN02715735, study PRJNA202380) | gut metagenome | biome: sheep rumen | host: Ovis aries | place: New Zealand: Palmerston North
ACAACCATGATAGAAGTTGCTCCAACAATGTTCCAGCGATTAATTGTTCTGTTTTCCAAATCATCAGAAAGAGCAGAATAACTAGCTGCATCAATCTTGCAAACAAGCTTATCCTGAAGATCATTGATTGTAACTGTAACGTTGTTAGTTCTTAACGCTGCCAAAAAATCACTGAGTTTCATCTTGTTTATTTCTCCTTTCCTTTAGTTATACCCACCATTTATAAGTGTTTGAAACGAAAACTCTGTTCCATTAGAAGCAACCATATGTGAAGAAAACTCTGTTCCAAGTGATGTGTAGGAAAGATTAGTCCCAACAGCCAGCGTTGCTCCATTTGATATAGCCTGAGTAGCCTTGCATAAACGATTTTTAAAATATAACAATGTTCCCTTTGTATATGCCTGGCTTGCAGTATTCCCAAGCTCTATAGTAGCTGTTCCACCGCTAGGAATAGGAAGTATTAAATTTCCACTTGAGTCTTCGTAGTGCCCACTGTAATTTGCCATTGTCATACTCCTTCATCAAGGACAGGTGTAATCTTCAAACACTCGTCATACATAACTTTTATCTTCATGTCATTTCCCTGTAGTTTTTTCCAGGAATCATATAGTTGAATAAGATTTGTTTTCTCGGTCATAGTCATTCTCTTTGACTTAATGATCTTGCTCGTTACAATCAAAAGTCTGTCGTAATTAGCGGTTCTCTGGCTTTCTGCGCAGGCTTCGCTCACTTGTGCTAACGCAGTTATAGAATCTGCCATCTTATCAATCTTTTCCGTAGAGTTCTTCTGGATTGTAAGAATCTGCTTTATCATTGCAGTGTTCTCATCTATAGCTTTTGAATTGGCTTCAAACCGTTTCAATCCTTCTTCGCCACGCATCTTCAAACCTTCTTCAAAATCATGCCTTGCTTCCTGAACTGCATCAGCTATGGCTTTATCTCCAATTTCACCACAATCCTTAATGCTTTGTTCAACTTGTTTTGCAATCTCTGCTTTCAATTCTTCTTTTACTTTGGCAATAGAATTATCTATCTGCTTCTGTATAATTTGCGCATCTTTAGCATCTTCTCTTTCAAGGAGATACTTCTTTAGCACAAAATAACCGCCGCCAAAGGTAGTTATCATTGCAGCTAGAATTGTTCCGAGCACTTTAAATATCTCTACCATAGGCTTTCTCCAATAGAAAAAAGCACCAACCTTTGACAGTTGATGCTCTTTAAGTTATTCCATTAAATCTTCTTTTGCGAACTAACTATTTTGAAAAACTTCGTATGCCTCTATATAGTTGCCTTTGCGAGTTTTAGGATTAAACAAAACTAATTCATCACCCATTTCAATTATTTTTATGGCTTTACAAACTTTATTGCTAATCATGAACAAATTACCTTTAGCATAAGTTGCTGAAATGTTATAGGGTAATATCATTTTGTTTACCTCGCTTTCGTAAACTCGCTAATTGCTATGTGGCAACACGTAGCGATAACGTGCTTTCGGCTCGTCAGCCTAGCCACATAAGGATTATAACACATTGATGTTCTTCTTTTGCGAACTATTCCTCTGTAAGTAAACTCATTTATTACTCCTTTAATATTACTTTGTATATTGTATTGTTAAACAATAAGTCTTACCTCTGTTATATTCGCCATGTATTAGCTTTATATATATAGGGATAGTGCTTTTATTTAATATATTTAACTGTTACATAGTAAGGTCTACTTTTTAGATAAGATATTGAACTTCCTTTTGTATAGAACATTTCTAAAGTTTTCGTTGAGGTATTTGTCTGAAGAACTATTGCATTTGTTCCATCATAGTAAGGCATTTGTAAACTACCATATATTGTACCATCTTTATAATATGCATATCCTAATATTTCAACAGGAGTATATGTATATGATGTAGCAATGTTAATAATTCCTTCATTACTATTAAAAGATGATGGGAAAGTTCCTGTATAAGTACGTTGATAAAGCGTTTCTCCATTTATCCAAGTTCCTATTATCTTCTCAGATGTGGAGTAGTCGTTTTCATTAGCATAGTTGTAGGAATTAGCTGAATCTGTAGTCTTGGTGTATTGAACAGTAATTGCATAACCTTTATTTCTATAAGTATTTGCATTATCTGCTACAGCTAAATAAATAGTAGATGTATCAAAATAAGCAAATATTGAAACATCAAGCGCAGAGCCAGAAGTAGTAGTTGCTCCTACAGGAATGTTAATTGATGTAGTTGAATTTGCCATAGTAGTAGATGTATTACTTATGACACCCTTTATATTATAAACTCTAGCATTTGATAGAGTACCTACACTTGTTATATTCCCACTACTATTTGATGTTCCTACAAATGTTTTTTGGTACAGAGGACGACCATCTGTCATACAACCAATTACTTTCTCTGTAGTATCGTATATATCACTACGATTGATAGTTCCAACTACAGGGATACTAGGTAATGTACCAAATGAAGGTTGCATTATATAATATGAACCATTATATATAAATGTTACTATATCATTACTATTCCAATTAGTAGGTTCAACGTAAGAACCACTTGAATTAATTGCCTTTATTGCTTTTGCTCCTGTACTATTGATATTTAGTGTTGGAGAAGTAGCAGTATTGGCATAAGAAAATCTTACTGCAACCTTAGAACCTGCAACGAGCTTAAATGAACCTCTTGAAACATTAGCAGTTTTAGCGGTTATTGAAGCTTCTGTTCCACATTCGGCATACTTAACAATATCGTCATTATTAAGGTCATAAAGAGTATCGAAATAAGTCTTTAATTTAGCCTTAATATTGCTCCACAAAGACTTCTTAGGTGTATTACTATCTAAGAATGGGAAATAATCTGTATCACTTATATCTGTTTCTGCTGAATCTGTTGTATGATAAGCATTTTCATCTGTGCCACTACCACCACCACTTGAAAACTCTCTCCATCTGCCTGTAGTAGCATCTACTGTATTTGTTGATTTCCACTGGTATGTCTTATCAGTCTCAGAACAATAAGCGAGACATCCATCATACATAGTGGAATCACCAACTGCCTTCATTTCTGCAACTGTAGAATATTTCAACCTCGCATCAAGGGGCTTTGCACCTTGAAAACTGAAATTATCGCCGATGACAAGGCTCATAGTCTTTCCCCCTTTCTTTATGCATAAATTTGCTTGAATCCAGATGCAGTTACAGGATCAGTCAATGTGTAAACGTTGTAACTTACATCGTCAACAGTAACATTTGTCTTTGTGTACGAATTAATGTATTCAAAATTATTTCCGTCTTTTATGCTCGATAGATTACCCATACTTGCAGGATAACAGTAGCAAGACCTCTGGTTTGACAATGTGAATGTAGTAGTGAGTGCTCTTGTATTCTTGACATTCTTTGTAAGTGCAATAATACCTGCCTTGTCTGTAGGTGCTGTTGTAACTGCTCCATAGTAAGAAGCCATAACAAATGTATATGTTGCACTCTTCTCGATAGTTCCATCAGTGTTATCCGACTTCTTGTACTCCAATACACCCTTTACGGTCTTTGTGGTGGTTACTGCATCCATTGTGAATGTGTATGATGTTGTTCCATCCACATAAGCCTGTGTATCAATAAGTGTAGAACCATCATAGAACTTGATGGATGTAGGAGTTCCTGTTCCTGTGCCTGTGATAGTGAGTGTAAGAGTTGGTGTAACAGATGTACCAACTTCCTTTACACCACTTCCACTTGCAGTAAATGTTGTAGTAGGAGCGATCTCAGTAATAAGAAGTTTCTGTGCAAACTCTGTAAAGGTTGTTCCCTGTGCGAGAGTTGTTCCTGATGGGATAGCTCCTACAGCAAGGTTAGATGTTACTGCGGTTGTAAGTGAAGCATCACCGCTTCCACCACTAGGCTGCACATTTTTTTGTGTCCATGAATATGTAGGTGTGGATTCCCCATCACTTACACACTCATAAAAATATCCATTCGTATATGTGCTATCTGTTGTACCAACAAACTGCACGATTGTTCCTACAAGTGCCTCTGCCGCAGTTGGCATTTCGGAAACTTGGATCTCCTGACCACTTCCGCCCTCAAACTTACGGAACTTTCCTGTCTGTTCATCTGCGGTATTAGTCTTGTCATAAAGATAGATAAAGCCATCATCCTGACAGATTGTAAGATATTTACTTGGCATTAGATTATCATTGGCCGCAAGCATTTGGGCCTTGGTCAATGTTAATGTATCATCAACCGGATTAGCTGATGTTCTATGAAAAGCCTGGGATACATTGATAGCCATATCTTTTCTCCTTGATTATCAATACTTAAATGTGAATGGTGCGTTCGTATCTGTTGTAGGTGAATTGGATACATATACGAAGTAGCTGAATCCACCAACTGTTAATGTATTCTTTGTCCAACCACCTGTGACATCAAATCCGTTTCCGTCAAGAATGGTCTTAAGGTTGCCATATGAAGAATCATAGGCAAATACCATGTACTCATTGTTTGTTGTATAGTTAAAAGTCTTTTGTCCCTTTGCTGTTACGCTTTCTGTTAATCCAGTAAAATCAGAGATCGCTGAACTGGCAGATTTTCCGTAGTAATACGGCTGTATAAAATTCAAAGTCTTACTACCACTTACGCTACCTGCTGGAAGTGGACTATTGTAGTTGTTTCCTTTGGAATCCTTTGGTTGTTCGCCTTGTGCATAGCTTGCTGTACCTGTAACGATAATAGTTCCTTTAGTTGCTCTTGTAAGTGCAGGCACACTAAATGTTCCACTATTTTCACTTGAATCGGAATACTCTGTATCTGCACCGCTTGTAGAAATAGAATAGCCTGTCGCTTCACCAGACCTCTTTCCCGATGTGCCGTATGCTGGATTTATAGTTCCACGATTTAAAGTAACTGTACCTGTCATAGCAGAAACTGTCGCACCTACTGCATAATATTGATTTGCGTTATATGCAAGAGATGCACTAGGATTAGTAAATGACGGATAAAGTGTAGGTTCAAGCATGTCTCTAAAAAGGTCTTCAAGTGGCGTGCCTGCTTCATATGTTGTTCCACTTGCTATGCCACCTACTGAGATTGCTGTGGTCAAATCTTCTGAAAGCTCTGCGCTTCCACCACCGCCACCTTTAGGCGCATATAAGTCATACTTTGTGCCATCAATGGTAACTTCTGCAATCTTTGTGCCTGTTTTTTGAATAGCATTTACCGAAACTTCTGAACCATCCTTACCGTCTTTTCCGTCCTCACCATTATGGAGAACTGCGGTATCGGTCTGCACTTGTCCACTATCACCCGTCCATGAAAAGGTTATGGTGACAGTTCCCTCTTCTTCATCATATTCGATTTTTTCTATCTCGCAGGGTGCACCTTTAACCGCACCTAGCGCATCTGCGGTGTCTTCTGTAAATTTTCGTGACAAACTATATGCGGTTAGTCCTTTCATGTTTGTATCTCCTTATTGTTTCTTCCAAGTAAAATCTGACTTCATCATGTACAATTCCCCTGTGTCAATAACATAGCAGTTTGAACCAGGTTTAAGATTATTTGATTGTGCATAAGCAGTAAGATTCTGAACATCGGCAGTGCCATCACATCCTAAGTTGGCAACTCCATCCATGTCGTTCTGTGCCATTGCGAATATAGCCATATCACACCTCTTTCTTTGCAATAAAAAAGACCATTTAAGGCCCTTGGTTAATCTCTCAGATATTCAAGTACACATCTGCAATTCACAATTTCTTTCGGATCTGCTCCATGGGAAGAATCTTTTGGCATTTCCATCAGCGATTCGCCTACCAGAAACAAATCATCAATAGGAATTGTTACACCTTCCATCTCTTGATGTGTTTCTCTTACACGTTCATCTAATTCTGTAAGCCAACGCTTTTTGGTAAAACCCAAAAGTTTCGCGTCCTCCAGCTCCTTATGATTTATTACAGTATTTGATTCGTTAGCCGCCACATTTGCAGCCCTCTCTACAGAGGTAAAGTATTCTTCTTTTGGATGCTCCAGTGTGACTTTGATGAGATTGTTTATAAAAAAAGCAACATACTTATCAAGGTATTCATCTGGTTCGCTATATTGGAATATGACTTCCTTGTACATATTCTCAAAACTGCGGATTGTTGCTTCTTCTTCAACTCTCTCAGGTGCATTTTCGCACCATATAAGAAAAAGCAAGATTGCATCGAAGATTTCTTCCGCAGCTTCAATGCGCTCTTGCTTTTGCTTTTTGTTTATCTGCATTGGGTCAAAGTAATGTTCGATAAAACTATGGTAGTCAAAGGAGTTCTCCGAATCCTCAAAGCCATCATCTGCACTTAATATATTCAGCTCATCTATCTTTGACTTTGCCATAAAGCATTACTCTTCCTTATTAGTCTGAACAGTTGTTGTTTTTGTTTCCAATTTAGAAATATTCGTATTTGTACTCAATCCATCAACATTAGGGCTGTTGCCAATCTGATTTATCGGGTCATCAGCTGTCGGAGTCACTTTATTTTCCGAAGAATCATCAAGATTCTGTTTCTTTTCCACACCGTCTTTACTGCGTGAAATAACCTGCGCTGGGTCTGGGAATAGATTTGGTACGGCATCCAATGTATCTTCCAAACTAAAACCTTGTCCAAGAAGATTACCAATCGCAGTTGTCTTGATAGATAATTCGTAACTCTTCTGTCTCTTAATGCTTGGATCTAAGTCTGAAGGTTTGATATTTCTAAGAGGACTATCTGTAGGGCATTTACTTTCCTTAATTGCTGCACAGATAGCTCTTATCTCTTGGCGAATGCACTTTTTAATTATCATTTCTTCCTTGGAAGCTGCAATATCAGCTGCACTCCATCCGGTAGCATCACTCATTGCTACACCAGTACTTCCACCAGAGTTATCATTTCTTTCGGGTACATAACATTCCTGTAGAATCAACGATCTCTGTGTCAGGATGTTTTTAATCATACCAGCATAATCGTAAGTAACCGTCAATGGTTGAACTTTTGGGACTTTACCATCTCTGGATGTAAATGTCTGTAGCCACTCATTTGATTTAGGATGCTTAACCTGTTCTGTTACTGAACCGTCTTCATTCATAACGGTAACAGTTTCAAATTCACAGTCATTTGCCCAAAAGATAACCTGAGTATTTTGGTCAATATCATTTGCCAAATCTGACAACAATAAATTAAGGTTGTTCATAGCTGGAATTTGTCTTTCAAAACAACCCATTCTATCGTAAGCTCTAAAATACTCGATAATTGGAATAACATGTAGCGGATTCTCTTCTCCACTTCTCTCATCATGTTCCCAAAACTCTTGTGGTTCTTTTGTTTCAGGATTTATTATCTGCCAATTCTTTATTTCAAATCTGAAATCTTTAGAAAAAGCAGTAATTCTTCGTGTTCCATCATCGTCCACTCTGAACATAACACCCACCATTGGACGTTCATCTGCATAGTATGACGAATAGATAACAAGTGAATACATGGGATTTAGGATGGAACGTTTATAATACGGATCTCCTTCTTCCCATTCAGTGTTAATGTCGATAAAGGTGTTTCCGATTCCACCTATTTCGAAATATCTTGCCAGTTCCTGATTATCAGAGTCTGCATCTGTCAGAATGTATTGATTGTTCCATTCCTGAACCGCCTTAACTATGCTTTCATCCTCAATGCTATCTCTTTTTTTAAATGTTATTGGATTTCCATAGTTTAATGCTACTTTAAACTCCGTAATCTGGTTTGCTATATTATCAATTACTACACAATCAATATCTGGTCTGTATTTCTTTTCTCTCTGTAGTGGCTGTATACCTTCTTCAAAATCTATAAGCTCTTTTATCCTGGTTGCATTTATCAGATGTTGGCCAAGTGCTTTTTGAAGAACTTCTATGATATTGTCCTTAGTTATGACCTTAACATTGGTCTTTATCTTTATACGTCCGTTCATTTCGCCACCGCATTAAAAAAGCGGCTAACCTTTTAAGGGTCAACCGCCTTGAATGTTTTCATAGTTTTCTACGATATGTATTATAGGGTGTACACACGTCCTGGATTTACGCATTTTATAAATTTTGACTTTATATTTGTTTGTGGTATTATATAGATACAAAAAAGTGCTACCGATAGACGGTTGGCCTTTAGTTTTTAGTCAAATTTAGAAATGACCGTTACCTTGGCTGGGGCGGTCATTTTTGTTACTAGCTATTGCATAACCAAGAGCAAAGCATCCAATGCCGAAGCTAAGGACAGCTATTAAGCCTTCGATAGTCAATACCATAAACAAAGCCCTCCTTTCGATTGGATTTTTACCTCCTTTCGTTAGGATAAGGCCAACCGCCTACCGTTTTTGGTAGCACCTTGCATATTCTAGCATATTCACTTGTTCTTTTCTATATCCAGCAGATAAAAAAAGTACCTTCTTCTCTCATAAAATGCAGAAGGAGAAATATGCATACCCTCTACGCTGATAAGATATGTCAAAGGTACTTCATAGCATATTGCTTTAATCAAATATTCCCAATTCTCAGGATCTGCTTCTTTGGCCACTTTTTCTATAAGGTCACAGTTTCTTTTAAACTTTAGCATTTTAAGAGCATGTATGGCGGTAGAATCTGAATTATTATGATTAGACGGCTTGGGTTCGTCACCATACTGAATTGCAGAAATAAAAGCATGATCTGTTATTTCTTTTTTCCAATCAGGATATTGCTCGCAAAAGCCACAAAGTTCCTTGACTCTTTTTCCGCTAATTCCATATTTATCAAGTTTTATTTCTCTTTTGTTCATTTATTACCCCCAAATAGCGATAATGGCAAAACCTTGGATTGCAAACATTATTAGGCTGACCATTTTTGTAGAATTATCCGTAACTTTTAACCCATTAAAAAAGATAATCAGCATAAGAAGTGCGATAAGTGTTGTTGTGAATACCTTAAATGCAAACATATAAATCATCCCCAAAATCCACCCCATTTTAGAATTAAAACTTCAATAGCTGTTGCTATAAGAGATGCCCAAAAGTTATATTCTCCCTTGGACTCTCCGTGCTTAAGCAGTGATGTGAATACTGCAATACTATAGAGAACAATCATTATAATCTGTGGTGCTTTCATTATGCTTTTCCCCCTTATGTTTAGATTGGACTTTGGATAATTCTTGCTGTCTTAATTCCAGTCCCATGCTTTTCAAAATCAACAAGTCCTGATAAAGCATCAGGTGCATCATCATTTTCTCTTTTTCTCATATTTGTTGAAAACCTAAAGAGATTATTCATAAATCTTTGGTATTGAATACTACGATGTTGTGGGTCTTTGAAATAAAGTTTTCGTATGCTTTCTGCGTTATCAAAAATCCTTTGTTGTTTTCTTTTGGTGGTTAATGCCCAATCAGATGAAATATTACAGACTTCTTTGTACTCTTTATCCTCTGCCAGAGCTTTTCGTATATCGTCCGCATATCCTTCGCCACCCTGGTTTGCCTCAAAGTGTAGATGCTTAATGATATGCTTTTTGACCATGGCTATAACCTGTGGCTCTGTTATATGCTTCTCGGAGTTATCAAAAACAACATCCTCAACATATCCAACCAGTCCATCTTCTTCATCTTCGTAGTAATATACAACAGGCATTGCCAAATAGTCTGCGCCGCCTAGAGCAACGTCCACATGAGAGATAACCTTTAGTGGTTCTATTCCTGGGAGCGTACTGTAATATCTCATGTGTTGAGGATTAAATACTGCTCCAACACGGTCAATAGGTGTTTGCTGATACTGACAAAACCATCCGACCATATCATCGTTATTCTCAAATTTTGCTCTTAAACTCTGATAATACTTGGTGGAAAAGCCTACTCCATAATCATATTCGAAATTACTCTCGTCAGTATTAGGATCTAGTGCTGGAATCTTGATAATTTCATAGCGAGTATCCTTCATTTCAGGCCTTGTTTCTATGAAATCAAGATAATTCATGAAAAGGTCATTAGTTGCCCACAATGTTCCTATGCAGATAACCTTGCAATTTTCTTTTTTTCTTGACAGAACGTTGTTGTCAAAAATAGTCTGTTTTCTTTTTAAGACTTCCTCTGACATTACATCCTGAACACCTTCAAGTGGGTCATCTATAAGAAGCCATCCGCTTGCATCGTATTCACCATTTAATCCAGACTCCAGACCTTTTCCGGAGAGGGTTTTATACTTCTTTGTTTTTCGGCCACCCTCTTTTCTTAGGTCAAGTTTGTTGTTTTTTGCGTCAGTTTCATTTATTTTTACGTCTGGAAAAACGTCTTTATGGCAATACGTTGGGTCTGTTAATGTTTCGATAACACCATCTAAAAAAGCTCCACCCAAGCCTTCTTTGTATGTCACATAGAGATTTGATAACTCTGGATCTCTTGAACAATGCCAGGATGTATCCATAGTCATATCTCCGCTTTTTCCTGTTCGCGGAGGCTGATGTAGAAATAAAATATCCAGCTCATTATCTTCAAGCCTTTGAACAGCTTCCGTTACCTTAATCAGAGTTTTTCTGCGTGGCTCGTAAAATCGGTCTTTTCTTGGACGATCTTTTTCAATATAGAGCTTATAACTGTCCAAAATAAAAGGTGCTTCAAGTCGTAATATGTCGTAATAGTAATGTATCTGAGCTATAGAGTTATCTTTGTTTTTTTGGGTTAATTCTTCTAATTTTTCAAAAGACAGTCCACCAGTCATATCCATGATGTTTTGTCTGACATACTGTTTGGCAAGTGCACCCATTCTTTTCCCAAGTTGAGTGTCTTTTTCTGTATAGAAAGCTCTATCAACCAAACTAATACTTTCTCTAATTACGTTTTCGTCAATTTTGTGTCTTTCAAGGTATCTGGCGATTCCCTGACTATCTTTTAATATCTCGTTCATAATTTTTAAGGGAGTTGGGGGAGTTAAGTACTCCCCCTGTTGGTTAGCATGGTATTTTTCTCTTAGGGGTGAGAAAAACAGGATTTATGCACAATAAGCATCAAAGACGCAAAAAAAGAACTGCCTTTAGCTAATAAGGTTAGCGGTGCAATCTTTCTTGCATCGGTTTGATAATAGATTGCAATGCTGTGACACATTGCAATCCACAGAGGTCTTCACTACTAGTCGGCTAAACTAGAATGAAATATGTAGTTCCACCTTGGCTAAGTGGAGAGGCAAGAGCGGGACTTGAACCCGCTTTCTTCAGTTTTTGGACGGAAAAAACTGATATTCTACACCATGATTGAACTACCTGCCATAAGCCTTGTAAAAACCTTACTTCGCTTCCAGGGAAAGCAAAAACTGGGCTTGTAAACTGATTACAGTTGTATTTGAAAACAAAGGATATAACCACAAAATGTATCTTTGTCTCTAGTTACTTTTGCCCCTGTTGCTAGGACTTTTTTATGTAATCAGTTATGTTTTTTAGAGTGTTGGTGCAACAGTTAAACACTTCTCAGGACACACTATAATTCTTGAGGGGAACTAAGTGTAGCGGAAACAGTAGGACTTGAACCTACAGCCCTTCGATTAACAGCCGAATGCTCTGCCGATTGAGCTATGCTTCCTTATGGATAGGACAACCTCGAATAATCTGTAACCTATCCTTGATATGTGCATCTATCTTTTAAAAGTTTACTTGTTTAGGTGTGTGTCAGCCGTCTCATGCACTCCGCAGATGACTTTATCCTTCAAGGTTTCTTTTAAGGTTAAAAAAATATGTTTTTCTTATTTTTTCAAGAACAGTCTCTTTTTTGCATATGTACCACTTAAACTTTCTTCTATGAAGAATCAGACTTTCATACTGCTTGCAAGCAAGACACCATCCATACAATTTGAATAAAAAGGAATTTTTCATGGTTTACAATCCACTCGCTTCGCTTTTCTCTCTTCAAATTCCTCCTTAGATATTTCTACCGACTCACCATTTTTTTCAGCCCAGAATTTGTTAAGCTCAACTCTTTCTCCATCCGGTGTTATCAAGTATAGATATCCCCATGTGTCATAATCGCCATTTGCAGGATCTACAAGGAATTTTTCTTCATAAATCTTATACTGCTCCTGATGTGGATAGTATGGCATTTTAATAGGGTACATTTCATCAATCAGTTGAGACGAAAGGCCATTATGCCAATACATTCCATTTTCATCAATTAATGCCGCTCTATCATTATCATGATAAGAAACTTCACCATTAGGGCTAACATCTTTGAAAAGGCTGCTCATTCTTTTACACTGATAACATTTTGATCCGTTTTCCTTAACTGTTATTTCGTTCCAAATATCTTCAGTGTCTTCTATTGGAGTAAGACATTTCATATCGATTAATCGGTTTAAGATACCTTGGGTAAATACTATGCTCATTCCAGAGTGTTCGTCTTCGCACAATGATTTAAAAGCCTTTAATGCGGACTGATAACACGCAATTCCATAATCAAAACTCTTTCCATCCCAATTAGGATTTTCTTTCTTACACGCCAGCTCGACTTCTTTTTCTGCCCAATCAACAATCCCCATTCTTTTTTCTCTCCCTTTCAAGAATTTTCTTTATCTTCCCATCTTTGATTTCAACATCATAGCCTTCTAAGAAAGCCATAATATTAGATACAGTTTTTCCACAACCTTGAACAATACAAATAGGATCTCCATTCACCATTACCACTGTCTTTGTTGTGGAATTATATTGCTTGACTCGCTTTGTCGTTACCTGCATATGCTGTTCCCTCAACACCTATCGGAGCATATCTTTCTGAACCGAGTGTCTTAAGCATTGCTTCTACAGGTGTCATTCCAATGCATGACATAAGATTCTTAAAAGTTGATGCTGACTGGCCACCTACAAGCTGTACGCCTTTTCTCTTAGAATCTGCGTGAAATATATCATGTCTACTGTTTACATTCCAGAATATGATGTTTGGTATCTGATATCCCTCTTTCTCGAACTTAGCAGCCATCTTGTCGTAGAACGTCCAATCATCATTTCCGCAGCAGTCAATCTCCATATCAGAAATGACAATAAGAGACTTTGGCATCTCATTCTGTGAAACATGGTTTTCTATGGCTATGTCCAGCACAAGTTGAAAAGCTGCATGAAGATTCGTGTTGCTTGACCAAGCATCCATATTCATACTCTGCAACTTCTGTGCAAGGGTCTCGCCTTTGAGTATTTGGATTTTTGGAGCGGCAGAAAAACTCATCCACATATTGTGATAAGCGCCTGTATTTCTCTCAGCAAAGTAAATTGCAAGGCCTAAAGCACTGTTCATTGGTCTGCCTGACATTGAACCGGACGTATCAGCAATTACAAGCGCATTTGTGTCTTCTTCAACATAGTTAGGAAGCGCTCTCCATTGTGCCTCTATTGCCTTATCTTCAATTACTTTACATCTACTCCAAGAATAGAGGAATATCTTCTCAATAAGGTCATACGGATAAAGAGTAGATGCATTTATCTTTTCTTCTCCGCTTACAGCCTTATCAATAAATGCCTTGTATCTGTCCTCGTCATGCTTTGAAAAGGCATTTCGATAGATCATCATTGCCCTGGATGGAACTTGTGAATACTCGATCTCATCCCATCTGCCTGCCGACATTAAAGATTCAATAATGCCTATCTTTCTTCTGAGCGCTCTGACGATTCTCTTGAAGTTATAAACTGGATATCCAAGTTTCTGTGCTGTTAAAATACCAAGCTTTCTTGTCTCTTTTGAGCTTGCGTCCGCAGTCTTAATCCACTTGGCCAGAAGTGAAACTGCTTTATCAGCTTGAAGGTTCTGAACATCTTCTTCAAACTGCTTCTTCATCGCAGCCCACATATCATCTTCGAGCGGTGTTCCAATGAGGCTGTACATATCGTCATATCGTCCATAAACACCAATTAAATCAAGGTTTGGTCTGAGTGCTTCAGGATGATACTCAGCCATATAGCGAATAATAATCCTGAAAGTATTTCTTTCTCCAAGCCCACCTCGCACGTCACGGCCATAGAACGCAATTTTTGTAGCTAGAAGAGGATCTTCGTTATAAGCGTCTGCAAATAATCTCTGAATCCTTACTTCATCAGTTCCTCGAAGTGCACCAATAGTTGCATAGAAATCAAGCAACTTATTCCCCGTTGTATTCAGTGCTACTGCTCCATTTTCAGTTCTTGTAAATGTACCATTTGCTCTTGCTGCTTCTGCAAAATTCATTTTTCTTCCTTTCCATGACCTGTTATTTTTCACATTGATAATAATTGGAATCAACGACCATAAGATTTTGCTGTTAAGGTCACTATTTGATTCATGATTGCTGTGTTGGATAGAAAATTAGCTGTTTTCTCCTTAGTAATTTGCTGAAAGCAATCACATAATGGGTAGGGTAGGAGTCGAACCTACGTTGTTTCTTGTGTCACGATTTTACAGACCGCTGCCATCGCCACTAGGCATACCTACCCTTAACAGGATTGTTGTTTTGGTTAAAAGATTAAAAGTCTTTTCCATTTGATAATTGCTGTACCAATCCCTTAAGTGCTGCGTCCGGATTCGAACCGGAATCCCCGATTTTAAAGATCGTTAAATTGAAAGATTGCTGTCTTAATCCCAAACAGGATTGCGCATTTTACACTCTACCATTGAGCTACGCAGCACATACGCGGTTGGATTGGACTCGAACCAATACAATACTTTGCCCCTTTGTGCAAGTTTGCTGTTAAGCCCACATACATGAGCTGTTATCACATAAAGTATGCTCTACCAGTTGAGCTACCAACCGCTTAAATCTATTTAGTTAAGATCCATAATTACATCTGAGTCACCAAGTACAGTCTTGGGAAGTTGGCCATCCCATTTCTCAAAATATTTGTACTTTGTGAGATTTGGGTATCTTTCAAGCTGCTCACCAACTCTCTGAAGAATGGTTGCCTCTTTTTCTCCCTGATATAAGCTACTATCAGCAGAAATCTGTGCTACTTCTGCATCTGCCTTTGCAGCTACGATTGCAGCATCCGCATCAGCTTTAGCTTGGATTACCTGTCTTTCTGCCTGGGCTTCTGCTTCCAAAGTTGCCTGTGCCTGCTCTGTTTGTGCCCTAAGTTTATTCTGTTCAGCTACCTGCTTGGCCTCTACTGCATCGGTAAATGCATCTGTAAAGTCAATATTCTCAATTGAAGTAGCTGTAATCTGCACATTCTGAGTAGCTAAATCATCAACAAGAATCTTTTCAATCTCTTTTGAAAGAACTGATCTTGATGCTATCAAATCTTCTGCGGTATACTTTGCAAATACTGCCTTAACTGCCTCTAAAACTTTCGGCATTACAATCTTATCGAAGTATTCCGTACCAATTGTCCGGTAAATTTCCTGGGCATTTGCCTTGTTTATCTGATAATTAACTGTATATACTACACTGACTTCCTGAATATCAGAGCTAAAACACTGCATTTCTATGGACTGTTTCTGGGTTCGGTTATCCATGTTCACAACTTTTTTCCATGGACTCATAAAATGGATTCCTGCATCCAACGTAATGTTTTCAATTCGTCCAAACGTTGTCACAATTCCTGTTGAACCTGTTGGAACAATTTTCACACATCCAATGAAGCATATGCTAATTGCAAGAAATGCGAGAAACATCTTAGGATTGACACTCCAATCTCCGCAGTCATCAAATCCTAATAAAAATAGTAATATTAAAAATACTGATATTCCAATTATTAATGCAATCATACCCTTCCTCTCCTTACATAACCACCCGTTTTTTAGAAGAACGGTGTTCCTTGCTCCGCCAAACTTCATAAGGTAGGTCTTCTCACGGCAAACAAGACCAGTGCACAAAGAGAGATTCGAACTCTCACTTCAGTGGGCTTAAACCACTTGTCTCTGCCAGTTGGACTATTTGTGCTAAAAGTGGGCTTTTATTTATCCTGCGTCCCATAGCAGTTTACTCGTAAGAGCTTGCCGTTCTTACTGTCCGTAAAGAATATTGCGTACAATGCCGCCCTTCTTACAAGAACCATTGTCATCCCCGCAACCTCGTACACTTGCCCGACTTCCTTTACAGGATGGTGAACGGATGACTACCACACTTTTATGGTTCGTGGCTGTTTCCCTTTTGCTTACGCTGTTGGACATTTAACAGTAGAAACACTACCGCGCCTACGAAAGCGGCATTACCGCAATCTCAACCTTTCCCACACAAGGATGGGTAGGTTATTTAGAGATTCCCTTCCCGATGCACCGATTAACACCCACAAGCCTATTGGGTCGCCCCGCACTCGCTCGATGTAGAAGTTTATCTCTAATCTTTTGGGCTTCCTGCGGTGGCTACCATTTTATGCAGGCTTATTAAGGTTCATTCGTCCGTAACGCGCTCACATTTGCTTTTGGCTACTTAACGCTGTGAGGTACACGGACTTCCATCCTTTCCACCCATTTATAACTGACATACAAGATCAGTAAGAATCTCTTACTCTAAAGAACCAATCTACAATAGTTCCTACCTTGTATCGCTTTTCCTGTTCAACAATTTTAAGTTCTACTGTTCTCCAGGTAACTCCATGCTCTGATTCGTCATGTTCATCTATTATCTGTTTTGCTATCTGCTCTGCGATTTTCATAGCTTTTGATTCGTCATCTTCGCAAATGTAAAATCTGAATCCTCCAGATATTCTTTCATATTTCACATAAGTATCTCCAACATATAAAGCTAAATCTGTTGGGATTGTTAAATCCTTTGGAATATAGAACTTAATATCGTTCATATATTTTCCCCTTTTATTGCATAATCCAGGTATCTGTTACCGATACCCGTGATCTTTTCTACCTAATGCTGGTAATTAGACTCAACTAGGGCACTCAGAATCGAACTGAGATTAAGAGAACCAAAATCTCTTGGGTTAACCTTTACCCCATGCCCCATTATGGCGGTCAGTGCCTTAGAAACCGCCACTTGCGTAAACGTATATGTCAGGCCTTGCGGCTTAGACATCACTTCAAGAGTCCATCCTTTTTCTCCCATAACCAACATGAATCTTCGTTGTCTGTAAAATCTGCTACGTTTGGGCTTTCAGCGTTACTGCATACCCAACTAAAATCATCATGCCATTTGCAATTTTCACAGTTCTTTTTGCTAGATAATGCCATCCAGTGTTCACATGCATCATCTTTATCTGCGATTCTTCTGTAGGATAAGGAACAATAAAAATCCAATTTAGTCATGCTACCATCAGACCACCGACAATTCCCGCAGGTTTTATTCATAAGCATTCGCACCACTGATAAGCTTTAAGAATCTTTGGAAATTGAATTGCTATCCAATCTACCATTTCCTCATTTTTGGGCCATGCACCATCCCATTTATTTGCGTCCTGGCTTAATCCTGACTCATTTAAAAATGCGTGGATTATTTCATGCCTGAGTATTTGCTTCCGGTTTTCTATTTTTTCAGCTTCGCTAAGATCTTTATAAACATCTGCGTTTATATCCAATAGGATTATTTCTTTTGCCAGCTCGGCACAATACCCACCAAATCCGTTTTCTTTTAAATAAGGATCTTGCTCAAAAGTCTTTTCAGAGATGGTGTATCTTGTCCCTAAAATATCCACATATTCTTTCATAGTTGCTTCCTCACCCATATATGCCAAAATATGCCCTGTTTTCTGAGGCTGTCATTCGCTCTAAATCAACTTTCCCACTTAAGTTTCTTCCGCAGAAAGGGCAATACTCTATTTCAAACTCTGTTCGGCATCCCGCTCCATCATCATTCACGATAATAGTTAAGTTTTTTCCTTTTAAATCCATTACGTCCAAACCACTTCTATCCCATTTTTTACGGTTGTTTTGGCAAAAATCACACATTCAGTCATCCCTTAATAATGTCAGATATATCAGTACACAAACTACAAAAAAAACTATTATTTTTTGAGCCATATCACACATACCATACCTAAAACCCTATTCCCTGACTAGTTTTGCTGGCGTTGTTATTTTTCATTCATAGCCTCCATTAAGTCGTTCATCCCTATAAATGCTGTAAAATCATTCTTTTTAAGAGCTGCTTTAAGGACATTTACCGCTGATTTTACTGTTTTAGGGCTTAAATCCACTGTCACTAATGTTTCATAGTCAAGTTCTGGATCACTATGAAAAGATATGTCCGTCTGTGGAACACACCCTGTTTCCATATGTACGTCCACTTTGGAACAGCGAATCGGTTTTCCGTCTAATGAAACTTTTGCGTATGGAACTCCTAAACTTTCAATCTTGACCTTGTGCATTACTTTATCCATCCATTCTTAGGGCTTAGATAACCTTCTTCTCTTAATGTCATGGCATTATATGTGCTCTTATCACAACCACTTGCAAAAAATCTGTATGGGTTTAATTTCCTCTTGCCCTCTGCGATAGTAATTTCTACTTCACCTTTAAATTCAACTTCGGAACTAAGCAGGCTATCACATTCTTTCACTTCTTCTTCGCTTAAAGAAATGTCCGTTTCACTTAGTTCACCCAGCTTGTGCATCTTTCCATCTGGAGTAGAAATATATAACGGGCCAATGTTATTCATCCTCTTCCTCGTCATCTACAAAATATCCGGCTATTCGATTGCCGTTGAATTCTGCTATAACTTTTCCGTCCTTGAGAAATGAGTATATCCCTTCATTTCTTTCAATATCATCTGCCTCAACTACATAGTCAGTCCCATTAGTTAAAATTATATGGAATAACAACTTTTCCATCCCCCTTAATCTCAATCTTGTCTTCGACAGCTAATGAATGTACGCTCTCTACAACCCTGTTTAATGGCTTATCTGAAAAAAAATCCGCAGTCTCGTTTTTGATCCTAATTGTTTTTAGCCTGGTTGTCTTACTTGTATTACCACTAGACATTTCTCTCTAAACTCCTTGTCAGCTTATCAATGGCTTCCTGTGGCCCTATATGCGCTCTGTAACAAACCTCTTCAAAATGCTTTACGTCATATTCGCCATTGCTTTTTACTTTCTCGCCCTCAATTTCCAGTTTCCCAGCACTCCATAACTCACTTACGCCTCGGTAAAAGTCATGTGTGCTGATTCCACTTAGCCGACACATCTGGTTTATATCATCCTCTACAGCCTTATCCATTAAGTCCTGTCTTCGGGGTGTACCCTCGCCTATGGGTTCTATCTGAATACCTGAGTAAAGCTTAGAATCAAATAACTCTTCCGCTTTCTCCCCTTTACATCTTGCCCTTAATTCTTGCAGCCGATTACGTAAATCCCTTATCTCGTCATGGGGTGTACCCTGATAAACACTTTTTGTATTTTCCCGCGTTTTTTGATACCCATTTTGGGGTGTACCCTGACCGGATATCAGTTTATGTATCGCCCCTCCCCATGTCAGATTCTCACTCTCTATAAGGCTTTCGACTTTCTCTCGATCTTCAGGGCTGAACCTTATCGTCTTTGTTATACTACCTGCACTTGGCATCCTTTATCTCCACATCTACTAACCCATATCCATATGGCCTATAATTTATCTTTCCTTCAAACTCTGACCAACATATCTTTCCTGTGTCTATCTCTCTACTCTTCCATTGCCTATATCCATCTCCTATGTAGATTATGTCCCTCGCATTCCTTATCCACTCGCCATCTACACATATCTCTACTTTACTAAACTGCCTAGAGTACTCCGTTTTTGTTGTAAAATATTCCAGCCTGATCTTCATGGGGTGTACCCTTCCTTATTCTGTTTTAAGGGTGTACCCCCCTCTCTATTCTTTTGGGGTGTACCCCTTTTGGCTTTTTCGGAGTTCGTTGGACTAAACACGGCCCCGGCGCTGCACTCAATGAAACCCCTCTCCCCAAGCGGATTAGTTAAACTTTGCAAGCCGAAAATCTAGCATTTATCAGTGATCTAGCGTCTTGCGTTACGTCTGAGATTTTCAACTATTCGCTAAATTAACGTTTCGCGAACAGTTGCACAATCCTTTAAAATCCCATTTTCCGCGTGGTTATGCGGTTTTTACTCGTTTTCGTCTTTTCTGGTCTCATCCTCTAATAATCGATAACTTGAAATATTATCGAAATTCTGTATATTATGCGTCACTTCTATTTGTTTGGGTGCGGTTTGTTCAATTATTCCGTGCACTTTTGCAATGAACATTTTATTAGTTTGGTTATATGGGTTATACTGTAATTCGTTAATTAGCGCATTGTCTCGCTCTATATTAATTTTTTTAACAAGTTCCGCATGTTTTGGGCTAAGTTTAGCCCTATCCTCAAGTTGGTATTTATATATATTTGTTACCTTTTGGAAAGTTTCATAAGTTATATATAATCCTATGTACTCTAAGAACTCGCTCAACACGTCCCAAATTATCGAAAGCTTTTCAACCTCATCCGCTCCCACCTTCGGAGTATTTTTCTTTATTTCTATAAGTACCCTCTTATACCACATGAACACGCTTTTTTTTGCTAGTTCTTCATTATCTTGTAAAAACTTATCTAAAACCGAGTAACATGTTAAAGAGTAACATTCTTTAAAATTTTCAAGGTTTTCAGCTTCGACAATTTCGCCGTTAACCTTTTCAATTATTTCATTGCTAAAACCATTTTGCGGAATCTTTCGAAATTCTTTTTTGCTCTCTTTATATTCTTGGTAATGTTCTTGTGTTTTTCCTTGGTTCTTTCTGCCTCTTGTCTCCCTTTCTCCGTTGCTGGGAGCGTTTTTTTTGTTCTGATCTTGGCAAAAATCGCCGTTTTCGCGTACCTCTTCCGCTATATCATCAATTAAATTATCTATGTTTAAATCATTCATTTTTTTGCACCCTTTAAATGTGTACATAAAAATAATATAAAAATATGTACACATAGAACACTGAACACGAACACCATTTTTTAAAAAGTCGCTTGTTTCCTGGATTTTCACAACATAAAAAATAAAACTATTATTTGTTATATGTACTTGACAACATATATCTATAGTAGTAGTATGTATTTAACAACATATATATTTTTCAATGCTCACCGCTACGCCTTACGGCTTAACCCTTGCGGAGTCCGTGGGACGGATAGAGCAACAAAGAAAGGGCAAAAATATGTCAGATATCAATAAAATCCAATATGTTAATACTGAAACATAAGACATGGAAAGCAACACCAACGGAAAAAAATATCCTTATTCTCTCTCACTCTCTCCCTCTGTTCTTGATAGTGAATGTTGCAAGGTAAAAATTGACAATGATTATTATTATTTTGGTTGATTTAAGGAGTTTCAGGGATGCGAAAAATTTTGATCTTAATAAAAAATCTTTTCAGACACGAAGAAAATAACGGCGTTATCTGGTTACTAAAAACACCATATATAGATTATTGATTGAATTATAGAAAGGTTAAAAAGGTGTAAACAATGGCAATTTGTAAAATAAACTTAAACGAGGAATTAAACGGAATCGAATTATTATTTGATGAGAAACCAAGTGCGGACATTATCGCAAGCGTAAAGGCTAACGGCTTCCGCTGGAGTCCTAAAAATAAGTTGTGGTATTCAAAGAACACCGCCGACCGCCTCGCATTTGCGCAGAGTCTCGGCAATATTGACGCAAACGCTCGCGCTGCTCGCTCTTCTTCTCATATTGAGTCTATCAATCTTGATAATTTAGCAAATGAAAATTGTTTAACAGCTCATTTACACGGTGCAGACCTTGCAAAAGCTATTAGGGAAGATTTGAAAAAAAGAGGTGTTAAGGGTGTAACAGTTCGCGCAGGTAAGGCAACATATACAACAACTATTAGATTGACTGTTAAAGCAACATCAACAGACTTTTGCAGTGTTGAAGAAGCAAAAGAACGCTTTAATTTATCCGCATTTGCTTGTGGTGTTGACTCTCCAAGTGGCATGTTTAACGGTGAAAGATGGCTTTATATAAATGATCTTGAGCAGATGAGCGAGGAAGAAAAGAACGAGAACCACGAAAAATATATAAGATACTGGTTATCTAAAGAAAGCGACGTTAATTTTAAATATTTGTGGGCAACTCGTGAGCGTTTCTGGTATTTTACAACCCCATTTTTCAATAAACTAAAAGCCGTTTGGGCTATTGCTAACCAATGGAACTATGACAACAGCGATTCGATGACCGATTATTTTGATGTGGGTTATTATCTCGACATTGATATAAAACGCGCCGACGATTTCTCAATTCGTGAGACTATGACAGACGAAGAGCGCAAAGCCCTGGAAGATGAGCGCAAAAAAGAAGCAGAAGAAAACGAACGAAAGCGCATTGAATGGGAAGAAGAACAAAAAAAACACGAGGAAGAAAGCCGAAAATATAACGAGTGGCTGAAAGAATCCGAAGAAATTATATATAATGACATTTCAATAAATGACCTTGAGCCATCTGAACAGCTTTTCGCACTTGATCTTGTGGGCGGTATTGGTAAAGAGTGTTCTATAAATGAGCTTCGCGAAGAAGTGAGCGAGAACCCACACAACGCCAAAGCATTAATAACGCGCCTTATTGAGTTTAAAACCGCGGACGCTTTCGAAAGATTTTGTAAATTGTTCTTGCATGACTTTGATTTTTTAGCCTCCTTTGGTGGTACTGCTTCCGAGGATGTAAGGCTTCAGGACTTCGAACAATATTCGAAAATGACCGCAGAACAACGCGAAAGCATCGATTTATATTACACAAATTGTATCGGCGTTTACTTTGACGGTTCTTTAAAGCTTGTCATTGATCCTCAGGGCTTTTCATATGCTCGATATGTATATATTGCGGATGGTTGCACTCTTTGCGGTGCACCGTCCAAGCTCGAAGAAATGCGCACAGCATCCGAGGAGAAAAATGATTTTTATTTTCCAGCCCCTATTGAGGAACAGATTAATAATATTGCCGTGGGTGATGATATAACCGTTTGGCAGTGTGACGGATGGATATTAAACAAGGTTTTAGACGGTTTCGGAACTGTAACGGCTATTGAATCCGGCACATATGCACAGTATAGCGGCGTATATATTACACTTCAGCAAGGCAGAAAGGAAAAACGTGTATTTATCCGAGATAATCACGAATGCCTAATATATAAGGGCGTTAATGTTCTTTTACCTGATGAAGTGAAGGGGCGCAAGATTAGCGACACAATGACGGAACTATATAATTATGATGTGTTATTACCTAATATTTACAACTATTTTAAGGCGCAAGGCATTGAGCCAATATTAGACACTTGGCAACGCTGACACGCTCCCGCCCTTCTCCTCTTGGGGTTGGGCGGTTATATGAAAGGATATTGAACAATGAGCAACTTTGATTTGATATATGAAAATCTGAAAGAGTTTTACAGGGTTAATGATGATCTTCGAAATGATTTGAACAATTTCTCTATTGAGTGCCACGGAATAAGCTTAGACGATTTTATTAAGGCTTATGCAAAGAGCTGCTCCGAGTCTGACAACGTACAAATATATATTGATGAATTAAAATACCTGAACGAAGAACCGCACAGCATTACAGAGCAAGAAATCATGTACGAAATAATTGAATATTTTGATTTTATGGAGGTAACACAGTGAATAATATAAATATCTATTTCGAGGAGAAAAATTATATATTTGATGACATAAATTTTAATTGGTACATTTCCAGCGCGTTAAATGATTATCGTTTGCAAGTATCTTTTATTGGTGCTATTGATGAAGACGGCAACGAAAACTTGAATAATTCATGCTTTTGCGAAGTGTCACTTTATGAGGTTGAACAGCACAAACCTTATATCATGAAAACAGTCAAAGAGCGTATTGAAAATGCTTGCTCTATTGAACTTAATGGATATGAAGAAACAATTTACATGTGCGCTTCTGACGTTCGCAGCTCCATATATTACAGGGATGAAAATAGCTTTGATAGTTCTATACAATATGCAAAGGAATTCTTAAAACACTTGTGTGCTGTTATTGAGTCAGCACCTGACAACATTGACGATATAATTGATTCAAATTTTAAGGAGGTCGCTTGATATGAACGATTTAGCAAATAAGATAATGGATATAGAAACAAAAGTTTACAATGATTATGGCGTTCACTCTGCCCCTTTAGGTGACAAATATATATTGATGGTTTTATCTATGGCAGAAGAAATAATTAGAACTATCCATATTGAGGACGTAACACCGGAAATTCAGGAAATTATTAATTGTAACAATTGTCATATGGTATCCAATGCTCTTGACTTGGTTTTACAAGTTAGAAAATATGATTGCCATGAGTACTTGGAAAACCCACATAATATTGAGGATACAAAAAAATATATTGATCTGTCAGACAATACTCCTCATATTGAGTTTGAAGATATTGAACCAACATACACTGGCGGCGGTATCTGGTGTTTTGTCGGTGAATTATCAGATGGTACATTCTTTATTGCTGAAGACGATAACGACTCTTTCAGAATTGTAAACGAAGATCCAAGAGGAAATGAAGAAGCCTGGTATCCTGATTGGCAGGAAAAATATTTAGTAATGGACATTGACGACGACAAAACAGCACCATTATTTATTGATTTATACTTGTGGCTTGAGTCTCATAAATCTGATTGTGGCATTGATTTTCAAGTAGAAATTGACAAAAGAACCACTGATTAATTGTTACTTTTATGTGTTGCATTATACATACTATCATGTTATTTTGTATGTACAATACTACATAGAAAGGATACATTGACATGAGTAATAAAGAACGTTTCGACAAGCTGCTTCACAAACAAGGCTACTCTTCCCTTTTTGCATTCTGCAAAGATAATAACCTTGACTATGGCAATATGAACAGGCGTGTAAATGGTGTTACTCAGAAGATTGAGATTGCCTTTGCTTTTAAGATTGCCGACATTTTAAGAGTACCTATTGATACAATCATTGAGATTTTTTATCCAGAAGAATATAAACACAATAAAAATCTCTGCAAAAAATAAGAGGAATACGAAATGAGAATACAAGATTACCTTAACCAAAACCCTAACCAAGTTGATGAGGTTAACGCAATTGATACCATATTTGCCCCTTACAGCCTTCATATTGATGAAGTAGTAAGATGTGCGCAGTCTATCAAGTATATTATTACATTGCCTTTAGATGTTGAAATTCAGGGCAAAATAAGACGCGCAGAACCTAATATTAGATATACATTATCTTCTGCTATATCTTCAACAGAATACACTTATGGCCATGAAAAGAACTATCTTTTTATTGAGCGTCCAACAAAACTAATAGCCGTTCCTTTCAATTCCTTCAATCCTGACTTGTTTAAGTCTAAAAAGCTTACCCTCGTTCTTGGAGTTGATACTGATGGAAAGAAACTTACTACAGATTTAAGGAAAGCCCCTCATATACTTGTAGGTGGTACAACTGGAAGTGGTAAGTCTGAATTACTTCACTCTTTTGTATGTAGCCTTATTTCCGGTATGTCTTCAACAAATGTTGAGTTGCTTATAATTGACCCAAAGAGAGCAGAATTTTCAGCGTATAAGAACTGCAAACGTATTAGAGTAATCACAGAAATGTCATATGCTGCACAGTGCCTAGAAAAAGCTGTCGAGATCATGGAAGAACGTTATGCAGAACTTGAAAGAAATAACGCTAAAGATATCTTTTCTTATACTGGTGATGTTGATATGCACCCCATTGTCATTATTATTGATGAGTTAGCTGATTTGATGATGTCTAATAAATCTGTTGAGCCTAACATAGTTCGAATTGCTCAAAAGGCTAGAGCTTGCGGAATCCATCTAATCATTGGTACTCAGTCTCCTAGACGTGACGTAGTAACTGGACTAATCAAAGCCAATGTTCCTACTAAAATTGCTTTGAAGACTACTAACCAGGTTGAATCTCGTATCATTCTTGACAGGTCAGGTGCAGAAAAGCTACTTGGAAAAGGAGATATGCTATTTATTGCAAATGGTTCTTTTGAGCCAATAAGAATCCAGTCTGCATACGTTTCCGAGGATATTAAAAAAGGATTCGCAGACAGTATTTACATAGAAAAGCAACCACTTGAAGGAGCAACGTCAACTTGTAGCGAAGATAATCACATCAAGCAGCCTACAAAGAAAAAGCGTATGGGATTGATTAAGGCTATATTTTCTGTAAAGCCAGTATTATTCCAGACCAATAATTATCCACCAACAATTTGAAAGGATCTAAATTATGAATAAACAGTACTTAACTAATGAAGCTAGAAAAGATGCTATAAAAGGTATAACCGGATGTATTGAGGCTATCAACACTTGTCCAGGTCTTCCCGATAAGATAGGAACATTGACGGTAGATCACACTATGGATTATTTAAAGAGATACAGACAGGTTGTTTCTTCGGAGCTGTCAGAAGAAAATAATCCATCCGTTTCCAACAAGTTTACTAATGATGCACCATTCGATTCAAAATTGATGGATCTTTTTAATAGAACTCTTAGTAATTGTGAATTGTATAAAAACGAGAATCGTACTACCTCTTTACTTAACGAAATCGGTGTACTTAGAGGAATAGCATATTGCTTAGAAGCTTTTGATATTGATGTGTGTGAATTTCCAACTTTCCAGCACTATATTGAAATTCAAAATCAAGAACTAAATAAGATCACTACATTATGATTTGAGGATACAAAAATGGATAAACAACTATTGAATTTTTTAATTGAAAATGCAAAGACAAAGCACTGGGCAATTGAAAATATAAACATCAAGGATCTTCCAAAAGATACTTCTTTCTTAAATCATTTTCATGGCTGCAAGATTCCTGACGATGTAGCGATGGATGATGTTTATTTCTTAGATGATGGGTACGCTTATTGCAAAAAAGACAATTCAACTCTTTACCGGATTCTTCCAAATAACCCATTAGAATCTTAGATGTAAAGGATATGGGAATGTAAATTTCAGTGTGTTTACGAGATTTTGTAAAATCACTTTGACAGATAAGGAGAAATAGATAATGGCAAAAGAAATACATTATTCACCTGACATGGTTTGTCCATATTGCGGAAATGAAGAATTTTTTGTTAAACAATCTTTTAAAGGAACTTGTAATTTTAATATGCGATTTGATATGGATAATCAAGACGTTGAAAATGGTGCAATGTACGAAAAT
>AUXO017281373.1_pt1 | contig 27085 bp, 34 predicted proteins | sample 768731 | NCBI WGS metagenome assembly AUXO01 (sample SAMN02715735, study PRJNA202380) | gut metagenome | biome: sheep rumen | host: Ovis aries | place: New Zealand: Palmerston North
TCTGTTTGTTGTTTAATTATTTCTTCTGTAACATCTTTTCCTAATGTATCATAATATTCAGCTACATATGGTTTACCACGATATTTACCTAATGATACATTATTCTCCGCTGTATGTATATCATCACCATATACTAAACAACTCATTACCATTTCTCTTAAACTTAATTCTTCAAATATTTGTTTTTGCTCATCTGTCATATTTTTAAATAAATCTGGTAATGCCCATCTCATTTCATCTATTTTATCTTCACTTAAACCTTTATTACCTGATAATACTTTATTTGTTGGTGTAAATTTACTATAATCTACTTTTTCTTCACTTTCATTAGTAGGTAATAAAATATTTATACCTTTTACTATTGCTTTGTGCTTTGCCCATACATCACTATCATAAAAGTCTAATGTTGCTGTTGTTCCAAATACTTGTGATACTATATCCTCCACTTGTTTTTGTGATTTACCCCAACCATTCTTTTTAGTATATCTAAAATCTGATTTAGAGTTTAAATCACTTATTATTATTTGTCCTGCTGATATATTAACTAACCAATTATAATCAGGTAATTTTTCAGCTAATAATTTTTCAACTTCTTTACATTTATTTTCTGCTTCTGATAATGATATTCCATTATCTTGTTTATCTTCTGTTTTTACTTGTTTATTTTCTGTATCTTCTAATTTTTTAAATCCAAAACTATCTACATAATATTTATTTCCATTATATTCTAATATATCACTTACTGATATACTTCTTGCTTTTGGATTATTATCATAGTATTCTATATTTGTATTTCCATAAGTAAATACTTCATCTAGTACATAAGTTACATCTGTATCTCTTGTATCTATTTCTACTTCTGCTACTTTTTCATAGTCATTCATATCTGGTCCACCATTTTCTACTGCAAAATCATATCCCATAAATAAATAACTACAATTTGCTGTTTCTTGTATTTGATATACTGATACTTTATTAGATGTCATAACTGCTTCTGTCTTTACTTCCTTTATATCAAATCCATAATGACAAAATCCTGTTTCATCTGAAATGTAATCTGAAACATATTCATCTACTTCATCTTCATCTGTTTCATCTATATATTCAGGTAATTCTACTTCCATTTCTTTTGGTAAATCTATATCTTCTCCATCTGTATCCCATTTAATATTTGTTACAATTAGTTTACTTTCTATTATTTTGTTTCCATTATTTATAAGTTTTAATAATTCTTCTCTTTGTTCTGGTGTACAATAAACTTTAATATAACCAGTTGCTATTGATGAATTTGTCTTTCTATCATTATCATATTCTTTTTTAACTCTTAAATTATTTTTATCTATATAATCTTGTATATCATTTCTAGCGTATTGTTTTTCATCTATTGGTAAATATTTTACTTTCATCTTATTTTCATTTTCTGTTAATACACCATCTTCAAATCCTGCCTCTTTTGATTCATCTATATTACTTTCTTCTTCTGTATCTTCTACCCAAGCATCACAATCAGGGTCTTGCATTAAACCACTTGCAAATCTTTGTGCTTCTGCATAATTATCAAAACTCATTACATATTCAGTAGTTGTTCTTCCATCTTCATAATAACTCTGCCATACTTCATATCTATCTCCTAAACTTTCTGTCTTTACTTCTTTATTTTCTTCTAATTTTTCACAACTATTTATTTTAGATGCTAATTGTCTTGCTTCATAGTCACCTGCTTTTGCACTAACATAATATATTATATCAGTATCTTCTCCAATATCTTCATAGCCAGAAAAGTCATCTGCAAATTTAGATAATTTTAATTTATTACTTCCAATATATAATTCATCTACATTATCTTGTAATGCTTCCATATCTATTGTTATATCTTCTTTTTCAAATTTACTTTTTTCTTTATTAAACTTCCAACCTAAATCTTCCAATGCTTTTCCTACTTTATTTAAGAAATCTGCTGTATGTTTATATATATCAAAACTCTCTTTGTCATCTCCTAAACTATAACCCTCTATCTTTTTACTTTCTTGTATATCTACATTATCAAATTTACCCTCTGGTTCATAATGTCTTATTGCAGAATAACAATCACTTCCATCTTCTTCTGTTACTTCTTCTTCTACTAAACTATAACCTTTTGCTTTCATTAAATCATCACATCTTAAATGTTCGTGTTTCCAGTCACCCCATTTTATTTCTACCATTACTCTGGTATCTGCTGCAAATACATCTGTTGGGTATAATTGATTATCAGTTAAATATTTTTCTATTTCTCCTGCTAATTTATTTTCTTCTTCTACACTTAAATCTTCTGTCTTTTTACCTGCCTTTTTATATTTAGATAATGTATTATTTACTATTGCTTCTTTTAACTTCTTAAATATAAATTCTTCTACTTCATCTTGTAAATCTCTTGTAGTTGTATCAAAGTTGTCCCATATATATATTTTTAAATAGTCTGGTTTATTTGTAAATATTAGTTGTCCTAATTCATCATCAAGATTTTCATTTGCATAACTATCTTCTGTTCCTGCAAATACATCATCTTCTTCGTTATCTTTATTTTCATCATAGTTTATTTTAATTTGTTGAACTCTTTTATATAAATCATTTGGTAGTTTTGGTAAATCTTTATAATCTTCTTCTACACTTTCTACTTCTTTATTTTCTCCATATACTTCTAATTCATCTCCTGCATAAAAATATACATCTACATCTCCCTCATAGTATTCTTCATTTACTTTATCCCATTCCCAAGTTTTTTCTATATATTGACTTACTTGGTCTAATTTATGTTCTTCTTTTAAATCATCAAATAAATCATCAGCTTCACCTTTATCATCTGTTATAAATTCTCCACCATATTCATCATATAGTTCTCCTGGCTCAAAGCTAATAATATATTCTACTACATCTTCTCTTTCTTCTCCTAAATCATCTTCCCAATCTTCTTTAATATACTTTTTTATACCATTACCCTTAAACTGCTTACCCTTATTTTCCATTCTTAATCTCCTCTCTATTATAATATAATAAAAGAACTATTTATCCTTCTTTTTCAAGTTTCCATAGTTCTCATTTATTATAATATACTATTAGAAACTTGAACTTAATTTCTAATAATATTTTACTTATTCAGTTAGGATATTTTTAGGGCAAACACTTTAAATATATTTTTAAGTCCAATTCTCCATTTTAGGTTATACCCTATTCTAATATATATTTTACGCAACTTGAAAATTTTTTAAAATCTATTATCACAAATTTAAAAATCTGTAATACTTTTTACATTATTGTATCACAGATTTTAACTCTTGTAAATATTTTTTAGTTTTAATTTTTACTTTGTTGTGCCATATTCCTATCATTTGCTGCGTCTGATAATTTTATTTTTTGAATTGTTTTTGACCTATTTGTTACTACCTTTCCTATTCCCCTTCTATTAAAATATTTACCATATAATTTTACTAATTCATTAAATTGGTATCTACTTATATTATGTTCTTCTGCATATTCTCCCATAGTTAATGTATTACTTGGTGCTATATATCCATCTATAATCTCTTTTACTTCTTCCTCTGTAAATTTTCTAGTATCAAGGTATCTATTATCATCTCTATTTTCTAATTGTTCTTGTTTATAATCTTCAAGATTAAATCTATATTGTTCTGCTTTTTCTACATTATCTTTATTCTTTCTACATTCGCTACATAAAAAAGTTATATAATATGGATTTTCTTTATTATGTAATATTGGTGCTTCTTCTTTCCCACAAATGCAACACTTTCTTTCTATAGTTTCATCTCTTGATACTATATTTGTTATCTTTACTCTTATTCTTTGCCACTCTTTTGCTTCTTTTAATTGTTCTGGTGTTGCTGGTTTTCTTCCTCTTTTCCAAGTTTTCATACCTAACTCCTCCTTTCTTATTGTATTTCATATTATATTTTTCTTAATTACCACTTTAATATTTTACTTCATAATTTAAAAATTGTAAATAGTTTTTATATATTATTTCATTGTCAATTATACTGGTCATAAATTGTACTACCCCTACTTATATTATACCATATTTTTAAACATTTGTAAAGACTTTTTATATCTTATTATCCCTTATTTTCTAGTGGTTCTGCAAATATAGTGTCTATATTATATGCACATTCAGGACAAATTACTACTGGTGATAAATCCTTATGTCGTGTACTAACTATATCACTTCTATCAAAAGCGAATATACAATGACATTGTGGACATATCATTTTTAATCTTGTATCTCCGTGTTTTAATATCTCTATCATATACTACTCCTCATCATAATTCTTTTTTCTTTTTGAATATTTATCATCATATATACCACTATCTCCATAATACTTTCTTCTAAAATGTTGATAACAATCAGGACAATATGCTGTACCATCTAACCAAATTCTATCTCCCTCTCTTACTAATCTTTTACAATTAGGGCAGGGTACTTCTTCATTTAACCAACTATCCATTATATTCACCACCTAATGCTTCTATTGCTCTTATCTTTTCACATTCATAATCTTTTGATTTTTTTATCATCTCTATCATTTGTTCTCTTGATATTAAACCATTATCTAATTTATTTTCACAAGCCTTTACAATATCATCTATATAATCAGGATAATTTTTATATAATTTTACCCAATAATCAATAAATTGTGAATAAGTTATACCTACAACTGTTACAGCATTTAATATCCTAGACCATTTTGTATATGCTCCATCTGGCTGTTGTGCTATTACTTCATTTTGTATATATTGCAAATCTGACTTAAATCTTTTTAATACTTCAACTTCATCTTCTTTCATAATTATATTCCATTACTAGAATTTATCACACCACCTTTATTATTTAATGCTTTTGTTATTGCTTCTACTATATCTACTGGATAATAATTATTTACATCTACACCTACATTAAAACTATGTTTTGGTATTTCTACTTTAAATGTGTGTATGTGTCCAAATAATAATACTGCTGGATTTTCTTCCATATTTTGATGTTTAAAATCTTGTATAGGATAGTGCATTAGTGCAATTTCTTGTCCTTTATATTTTATTTCTTTATAATCATATACTGCCTTAAACAAAGACTTATCAAATTTTTTATCATCTAAAAATATATCGTGGTTTCCTCTAACTAATACCTTATCTCCATTTAATTGTTTTAACAATTCATTTGTTTCCTTTGCTCCCTTAAAACTGAAATCTCCTAATACTATTATTAAATCATCTTTACCTACAATACTATTCCATCTTCTAACCAATTCTTTATCGTGTTCTTCTACTGTTGATACTTTTAATTTCTCAACTCTATTTTCATAACTTAATATATTTTTATGTCCAAAATGATTATCTGATGTTACCCATACTTTTTTATAATTGTCAGGACATAACTTAAATGGTTCTTCATACTTTGGTAATAGCTGTTCTTTAAAACTTTGTCTAAATATATTTGTTTTAATTTCTAATAATATATTAACTACTTCATCTTTTATCTCTAATTCATTATTTTCAAAATATTTTTCTTTTATCGTATGTATTGTATCTGAATATACTTTTGCTAAATCTCTTGCTTCTTCTAAACTAAATTCATTTAATTTAGCTTCCATACACATATATAATATATCAGGCTCAAAATGTGTTAATGATTCTTTAAATGTTAATCCTCCTGTTAAATTTTTAATAAATTGATATAATCTTATTATATGATGTAATTGTTTTCCATCATAACCATACTTTTCTATTTTATCTATTATACTCGGATATGGGTGTTCTAATGCTTTTAATTTTTCTTGTGCCATACCTGATATGCCATTATATAATTTTAATAAATTATAACTTGCTATTATCTCTGCATTTCTAAATAATGGTTCTACTAACATCTTATATTTTTTATTTATTATCTTATATTCTGTAAATAATAATTCTAAAAATTGTGGATTTTGCTTATACAATAACTCAAAATATAATCTTATATCTTTAACATTTATATGCTCATTATTAGGTAGTACATAAGTTGTAGATACAGCCTGTTTATTTCCTACAAAATCTTCAAATGATGGTAATATTACAGCCATACAATCAATATCACTCTTGTACTCATCTGTATATATATCTAAACCATAATTTTGACTTCCCTGTAATGCTATAAATAATACTTCATATCCTAAATCGTCTTGTAAATAATTCATTCGTCTTTTTAACTCTTTAAATATTGTTTGTCGTTTTTCTTCCATAATATTCCCACCCCTTTCTATTATTTTTGTGGTTCTGAATATATAATCTTTTTATTATGTTCCATAGCATAATCAATTTCTTTCTGTATCATATCATCTATTTTATTATCTTTATTAACAATATATACTATATCTGAAATTAGTATTTTATCCTTCTGGGTTTCCAATAGCTGATTTATTTCTTCTGGTAATAAATCATCATATGAATATACTCCATCTATAAATACAAAATAACCCTGTACTGTTAAATCCTGTTGCAATTCTTCTATTTCTGTTTTAAACTCTTTGTTACCACAAATAGTAACTATCTTTCTATTATTGTGTTTTACAAATTGCACCAAACTTTTATCAATACTTCCAATATAATTCTTATAAATTTTATCATAATCATATCCTGTTGCAGTATCTATCAATACCCCACATTTTTCTAATTCGTCTTTATATTCCTGTGGAGTATATTCACCCGTTCTAAATAAATCTATTGTTGCAAATAAATCAGCCATATAATCAGCTATATTTTCTTTATCTACTTTACTTTCTTCACTAAAATAGGCTGTATAAGCTATTGCAATAAGAAAATTACTAACAGAATTATTTATTTCATCTTCATAATGCTGTTCGTATTCCTTTCTAATTAGTGTATCCATTTGTCCCTCAAACTGAAATACCCAATCTGTTAATTTTTGTTTATTTCCATCTCTGGCTGCTTTTTGTAATCTTCTTATTTCTTCTCTACCTAATAAACTTCCCATTTTTATTCTACCCCTATTCTTGTAACTATATAACTTTCATCTACACTATATGAATGTATGATTTGATTATGTGCAAAATCTTCTGTATGCCAACAATAATAATATTTACATTGACTATTATGTTTTGTCATTCCAACACTCTCACACATAAATTTAAACTTCTTATAAATATATTTAGCGTCTAAACTTGAATATATAATACTACTATTACAAGTTGATATTTCTCGTTTCTCTGGGTCAAAATTACCCGTTGAAAAGACTATATTATATATTTTGGTTACTTCATATTGTTCTGGTATGTTAATATCTATATTATATACTAAACAATATCGTATTAAATCTTCCATACATTGAACTAATTTATCACTTAAAACTTCATATCTAACCCCTACTTTAATTGCTCCTTTATTTCTATGTAAATAGTTCATATATGATTCATTACATACATATCTTTCCTCATAATCACAATTAACAGGTAAATAAATCATTTCTACCATATATCCTATACCTCTAATCTATTACTTTTAATTCTGCATATTTATTTTCATCAAATTCATCATTATATTCTATATCATTAAACAACTCTGGCATTTCTTTTTGGAAATACTTTAATATTGGTATCATAATTTGTTGAACTGATGGGTGAGCATATTTTGAAGCTCTTAACTCCAATATATGTCGCCACTCTCTTATATTAGCTGTCATACATAATTCAGCAGCTGTACTATGTGGTAATAACATTCTCAATTGGTCAGGAAAACAATTTAATTCTGACATTTCCATATATGCGTCCTCTATATTTTTCATACAATTATACCAAATATCATATTCCTTTGTACCCTCATCTATGTTACAAGGTTGTATAAAGGTTATTTCATTTCCAAACTTACCTTTACTATAATTACAATATCTTGTACTTTCTATACTAAAACTAGCAAGTCTATGTCTTGTTATATCTTTATATACTCCTACATCACAACATAATCTTACTGTTACTTTTTCGTGTTCTATAACACTTTCGTGTCCCCTATTTATACAATTACTTAAAAATTTCTTGTAACTATCCTCTGTTATATTGCCCTGCGACCTATAACATTGTTTAGCTGCCAACTCCAAATTTTTCATAATTTGTACTCCATCAAATTTTTTAACTTCAATCCAAGATTTAATAATTTTCATTAAAACTCTCCCTTTCACTATATTATAACACCTATTTAAAGATATGTAAATACTATTTATAATAAAAAATAGATAGGTGCTCCTATTTTATTATATCACCTATCTATCATTTAATTTACTATTTATTATCAATTATTTTTTGAGCGTCAGCATTTCCATCAATTATATCATCTAACCATCTTGCTTTTGCTTTCATTTTAAACATAGGTAAATTATCTATATTATTCCAGTTATCTAAATCTACTGATAAGAAATGTAAATCATCTTTATACGCATTTTTTTCTGTTAAACCATACATATCATTCATTTGTCTGCCTGTATATGTATAAAACTTAACTGGAAGATTTATATCTGTTTTATCTTTAAAATCATCTACAATTTTTTGTAGTGCCTCATCTGTTATAACAGCTCCTTCCCAAGTAAGTGCTGATTTATCTGCAAGTTCTTTTATTTTATCATTATCTATTTTTTCAACGGTGAAATCCTTATCATCTTCTTCTGCACCTAATAATAATTCTTTACCATCATCTTTTTTATCACTATCTTCATTTAATGGTGTATCTATCATCATATCCATACTTGCTTTTACTACTTTTAAACTCCATTCCCATAATCTATCTCCATATATATTTTTAAGGTATTTAGTAATATCATCTTTTGATAGAGTTTTCATATCTGCTTTGGCTTCTTCTTCGGTATCATAGTATTTTGTACCTTTTTCAAATTTACCATTCTCTACTTTTATTCTAATTGAAAATGGCTCATCATCTGGTTCACCATCATACTCAACATCATATCTACCACTTATTTCTATATAATACTTATCACCATTTTTTAGAGCATTTATATATCTATCTATCTTATCTTTATAATATTTTAACCATTTATCTATTGCTTCTTGTGAGGTACTAGCATAATCAACCGCAAACTTAATCTTGTAATCTATACTATTTTTTAATTCATTTAATTTTTGTATTTTAGTATCTAAATCTTCATCTGTTTCTATTATATCACAAATTTCAGTATATTCTTGCCAAGTAGCATAATGCTCTATTTCCGTATCACTCATATCTGATAAACTTGTTTTCATACCCATATTAAGATACCATTTATCGTTTTCTCTATCTACATCTCTTAACCCCTCTGTTAATCTTGTATTTTCAGTTAATATATTTCCTTGTGGTATTTCTTTTGAAGCTACTTCTCTATTTCTCCTAGTTCTTGCTCCTCTTGGTCTTTCTTCTCTTTCAACAGGTTCTTCATTAGGTAATTCTCCCTCTGGTTCTGTTTCAGGCTCAACTACTTCCTCTCCTTCTTCATTATCTTCTGCACCAAGTTCATCTAATGGAGTTGGAGTAAATTCTTCTCCTGTTTCATCATTATTGGCTTTATCATCTACTAATCCATTATCTTCAGCAACTTCTTCCTCTGCTTGTAACTTACCAACCATAACAAAACTTTCAGGAGTTTCATAACATATAGGACAAGCAGTTCCTGGTTCTAATATATGGTCCTCTATAAATGAGCCACCACATATTGGACATATTTGTAGGTATTCCCCTAAATAAGTTGGGTCTAATGGGATTTCTCCCTCTGGTGTGTCCTCAATTATTTCTCCTGCTCTTTCAATAACTTCATTATACTCATCTGTTGTTATCTCTGGGTCAGTAACAACTAATACATCATCTACTAAACCCTCAACATCATCAATTTCAGTATTATCTTTTAATCCATCATATAATGCTTTTACTGTTGCTTCTTGTAGATTTATTTTATTTTCTTCCATCACACTAACACCTTCTTCTTTTTTTAATATTTTCATAATTTCATTTACACCATCATCGCCTATATCATCTTGTAAGTCTTTAACATTTAATTCATCAATATCATCTTGATAACAATCAAATATATTCTCTACTGAATTACAATAAGGACAATTATGATTATCTTCATACCAAATTTCATTTACATTAAATATATGTCCACAATTAGAGCAATGTTTCATATCTTCTAATTCAACTTCATATTTAGCCTGCATTAACTCTTTTAAATCAGCAGTATTTAATTGAATTAAATTTACCTTTCTTATATGCTTATCATCAAATTTATTAGACATTTCTTTTATTCACCCCCTAAATTGCTTTTATAATATTTGCTATATTATTCATAATATCTGTATTATCATTATTTATTTCAAAATTACCACTTGCAAATGCTTTTAGTGGTTGTTGAGAATCAGTTATTGTTATTATTACTTGTCCACCCTGCTCTCCTAATAAAACTGCATTTGTACTTTCCCCATTGTCAAATGCTACTTGAACATCATAACCTTTATCACTTAAAGCATTAAACAACTCATTTGTTCTTAATACTATTTTTCCAGCATTACTATCAGCGTCAAAATTTTTATCTTGTATCATCTGACTAATTAAATTGGCACTTTTATTATTTTCTTCTTTTAATCTTCTTTTAATATTTTCTTCTTTTTTATCTTTTGTACAATTATTAAAATTTACTTTTTTATTCTCATCATAATAAACTGGTCCTTCTGTTTCCCAAGAGCATTTTCCATCTTTACCATTGATAATAGTTACAAATGAAAACTCATTATTTTTATATAACATTCCTCTTGTTGGCATATCACTACCTTTTTTGTGATTTCTACTATAACATTTTAAATCATATCCATCTTCTTGCATTTCAAACCAAACATCTACAAATGACATTCCATCGTCACACATCTTCATAACTTTTTCTAATGTGTCCTGTTGTAATTGAGATACATATACTAAATGTTTATCTTCTGATTTAATTTCTTTACTTTCTGTCTTACCAATAAAATCAGTTGTATCATCATCACTATCATCATCATTTCTATATAAGTCGTGTCCTATAAATTCCATACTAAATATTTCTTGTCCTTCTTTACCACAATCCTTACAAGTCCAATCATAACTTACATAATCATTATATTCTACAACTCTTGGTTCTTTTGCACCATCATAATAATCTAAATGTGTTGAACCACAATATGGACAAACACCTCTTTTAATTTCAGCATTTTTATCTAAATCATATATACTTTCATTTAACTTATCTGCCTCATCATCTTCAAGAAAATCTAAATCTCCTACCATTGGTGCTTCTGGACTATTTACCCAATCATAAAATCCATACAATAATACTGGAATTGGTTTTCCTTTATTCTCATCTTTATTTGCATATTCATTATACATTTTAATATGCCCTGTTTTTTCTATCCAATTAACAATATCTTGCACACCTAATTCTTTTTTAGCTTCTATTTTTTTCACTTTATTCTCACTTAATTGTACTGGATTTTTATATGCTTCAATTCCATCTACAACAGGTTTATCTTTAAATTTAGTAACTAATATATCTCTATATGCAACTCTGTTATCAGCCATTGCGTCTTGAAGCCAAATAGTTATAGCGTCATCTATATCTACTGCCCCATCTCCTATATATGCTGTTATTTCTTTTATTATCTTTTTAGCACCTGCTTCTGTTAAATCTCCATATTCATCTAACTTATAATAATCTGGTGCTTCACCAAATGTTGGGTCTGTTTTTTGTGTAAACCACATATCATCATTTTCTAAAACAGATATTAACTTATCTATTATTTGATTATCTTCCATTATTATTTCCTCCTTACTAATAATATTTTACTAAATAAAAGGTACAATAACAAATAATTGTTGTTGCACCTTTTTAGGTATATGATAGAATTTTTATAAATAGATATAAAAATCTATTCACTAATATTTTACAAACATTATATTTATTATTTGTTTAATCTAGTTACCCAAGTATATAACCAATTTGCTAACACACCATTAACTGACTTCTTATATTGTTTCATAAGTATATTAGTTTTTACTGCAAATTCCATATTCCAAAAATTATATCCAATACAATAAGTTTGGTCTTTACAAAAGGCTATTTTTATAAATTCACCTTTCCTACCAAAATTAACCAAAACATAATCATTACTATTTCTAGCATTTTTTATTTTACTTTCTAAATCATTTAATGTTATTTTATCTTTGGGTTTTAAATTAACTATACTTTTCATTTTAAATCACCCCTATTCATCTATACTGACATCTTCTATCTCTATTATACCATTGTCAACATCTACAATACTATAATCTATATTATAACTTACACCATCTTCATCTACATTTAAAGTCTGTATCTGTGACAAATCCATACTAAATAAATCACTTTCTAATAGGAATAATTTATTAAATTGATTAAATGTCGTCTGTAATAATTTATTAAACTTACCAACTGACATTTGTTGTCCAACTCTACTACTAATTACTTCCAAACTATCTATATCAGCTTCATCTTCACTTACATCTTTATTTGTCTTATCATTATTTGACAAACTTTCAGTTTTAACCTCTTTTTCTGCTATATTACCATATTTATCTGCAAATCTTACAATGGCATCAATTTTACTGTTTAAAGCCATAAATCTATTATTTCTAAATAATTGTCTTATATTATCTACAAATGTATTTTCAATACTTTTATCTTCTTCCATTTCATTTAAAATGTTTAATAAATCTTTATCATTAGATACATCTTTTATTTCTTCTATATATGTTTCTATTGTTTTATTGCCCTCATTATCTATTGAAACACTTTCGTTTAAATCATATACCTTTGTATCTAACAAATCACTTGTAACAACAGAATATGCTGTATTCACATCATCACCATCATCTTCACATTGTCCAATTAGTTGTTCTACATCTGTTCTTAAATCATCATCAACAATATATGAAGCAGCGTCATATAAATCCATATAATCTACTGCATTTTCCATCATTCTAATAATTTCATCAAAACTCATTGATATATCCTCCTTTAATTGCTCTACTAATATTTTACTAGAATAATGATTGAAGTTGTGATATATGTCCTTTACTAAATGTTATACCCATATCTTTAAAATATTGCTGTAATTTCCCAACATCAGCTCCGTCTATAAGTACATCAGACATTGCTCCCTTTCCGTGTAATCTTTTATATATAATTTCGTCAAAGGTATTTGTCATCAATAAATCAATAACTTGTACTGTATGTTTTTGACCAATTCTATGTATTCTATCAATACATTGGTCATAATTACTTCTATTCCAAGGTGGAGATAAAAACACCACTATTTCAGTATTGACTAATGTAAAACCTGCCCCTAATGTTTTCTCCTGTGCAAATATACAACTAAATCCTTCTGTATTCTCGTGCTCATCTATTACATCTTGTACCTTTGCTCCCATACCACCTATTATCAATTTTGGTCTGTATTCTGCACAATATTCCATACCTAATTTTAATGCTTCTGTAAATGGACAAAACACTAATACTTTTTGATTATTAAATCTTGCTTCTTCTAATATATCATTTAACCTATTAAATTTCGTACTACATTTTACTTTACTTGACAATAACTCACCTGCAACAGTTGATTGCCTCATTCTAGTTATAACAGCTAATATATCAAGTGGTGGCTCATCTAATTTATCTAATAAAGCTAAATTTCCATTTCCTATTACAGCATCAAATACATTTTGTTCTTCCTTACTATCAAATTCCAGCCACTCTTGTTTGTAAATCTTTTCAGGTAATTCCAATAAATCCTTTGTTCTTCTTATACTACTTTTATATAATATATTATGCAATTCTTCCATATTTTGATAACCAATTGGTCTATGCCAATCATCTTTAATTACAAATTTCTTTTCAAAAAACCATTTATTATAATTTATTAAACCTGTAAATAACATTGGTGTATATAAATCGTATGGATTATTTACAAGTAGTGTTCCTGTCATACCTATCCTGTCTGCCTTACTACTAAAATTCATTAAACCCTTTCCGTTGCTGACTTTCAGAGTTTTTACACTTATGTATTTCATCTACAACAACCATACCCAAATTACCTTTTTCTATTTGTTCGTTTAGATGATTTACAACTCCTGTACCTGCTTTATTATCTGAATCAGATAGTCTAATTTTCTCTATATTTATAATCCAAAAAAATTCTTCTGGACAATTATCAATTTGCTCCTTTGTTTCTTCTACTGTCATAGAAACTATTTTATTTTTTGAATTAACCTTTGTTCCTAAAACAATTGCTTTTTCATCACTACAAAACTTTTCAACCTCTTTAACCCAATTAAACTTTAATGAATTTAATCCACATATAATTAAACAATGCTTTAATCCCCTATGCTTTTTCTTATATCTTGCTAGTGTTAATAATTGAAGTGTTTTACCCAAACCCTGCTCATCTAATAATAAAAAATTATGATGATTTAATCCAAACTTAACTCCTTCAAGCTGATAATCATACAAATTAAATCCATTAAAGTCTAACCCATCTAATATATCACTATCTGTAACAAATTGTGCTTTTGGTGGTTCATTTATATATTGTATATATGCGTTTGCATATAATTGTTTAATTTCTTCCCAACAGGAAAATGGCACTTCCCACTCCTTTGTATCTGGTAAATATTTTCTATTCCAGAAATTTTTTATTTTATCTATGTTAGCCTTAAAATCATTACCTGAAAATCTAATAAACAAACTATTTTTATCTAATGTTTGATTTTCAGCTGCCCCAAATTCTATAATTACCATATACCTATCTCCTCAACCTATCTTTACTACTAATCATATATTACAAGCATTATAACATCAATTTAAACAGTTGTAAAGTTTTAATAATAAAATAGTAAGAGTAATAATCTACCCTTACTTTAATATCTTCTCATAATTTAATATTTCATCAGGATTATCTCCATTTAATTTTGTTATTCTAGGTGTTCTAATTGGTTTATGTTCTGTTAATTCACTTATATTTTTACAATGAAATTTTACTCGTGAATAATCGCCACATTCTATTTTCTTTATTCTTGTATGTCCTCTTTTATCATAGTATTCATATTCAATTCTATACATTTCTATCATACCACCTTTCTTACTAATATTTTACAATAAAAAAGAAAGTATGATATATCATACTTCCTTATATAAATATTTAATAATTTAATCTGTCGTGCTATAAAAATAATCTAATTCTTCTCCCTTTAAATTATTACAAGCATAACTATCAGCTTTTCTCCACAACTCATCATATAATCTTGCTAAATCCATATCAACATTATAATGTTCTGCTATCTTCCAATTTAATGCCATTACCAATTCTGTCAAATATTTATAATCATTTTTCCACTCATTGAAAACTCTATTAAATGTTTCTTTTACTGCTTCTACACCAAATCCATCAGCTATACTAAAATCTTCATAAATTGTAGATATTGGTTTATATCCTGTTTCTTCTTCAATATTCCAATTAACCATTTTAACACACCTCTATTCTTTAATTTTAAATTTAATACTACCCTTTACATATTTTTTTACCATATATTTTTTATACATATCTGTATTAGGTCCATAATCTTTTATAAATGTAGCTCTATCAAAATCTTCTTTTTCATAAGGCTGTACTACTGTTAATTTTACATCTTCATTTTCAAATTCCATATCTGGAACTTTAATTGCACTCTCATATAAATATCCCTTTTTAGCTGTATCTACATCTGATTCAACCTTTTTTCTATCATTTAATAGCTTAATATACTTTTGTAATTCAGCATTATCTTTATATAATGTTTCTAACTCTAATAATTCTTTATCTATCTTTTTTTGTTTTCTAATCAATCTAGTGAATTTATCAAAATCTATTCTTGCCTTACTTTTATGTTCCTCTAATATCTTATTATCTTCCTCTGGCTCATTTACATTACCATATAACTCTTTATTTGACGCTTCTTTTATTTCTTCTAGTAATTCTTTGGTTGTCATTTCTTTAATTTCTTTTTTCATATTTATTACCTCCTTACAAAAATATCTCCATAATACTATTATACCACATATTTAAAGATTTGTAAAGAGTTTTTATATATTAAATTACTACTATTCACACTTCATATCATCAACATCTAAATCTCTAAAATTAACTTTGCCATCTTTAACAGTTATTATTTTAACTGGTTTCTGTAACTCCCTATCATATATAAATATTCTATGTCCTTCCCATATATGAAATTCAATTCCAGAAACATAAAATCTGCTATCTTCTTCAAATGCTTTTTTAATATTTTCAACATATATATTTACTGCTTCTGTATCAACATCTTCATAGTAATGCTCAAATTTTATTTGTTTAGCTTTTTCCTTTTCTTCTTCTAACTTTCTTTTTAATTCATATATCTTATCATCATATTCTTTTATTTCCTGCTTAATAACTTCCATATTAGAATATAGTATTGGGTGGGTTTTCCTATAACTTCCACCCTTTTGAAACTCATAAAACTCATCTAAAAATTCTGCTCTATCTTCTGGTGTATCTAAACCATATCCATATCTATCTGCAATAAAGCAATACCTGACAGGATTCTCATATACACAATACATATCAACAGAAAACCTTTCACTACCCTTTGATTTAATTTGATATGTTATAGTATATCGTTCTCCACCTTTATTTCCCTTTTTATCTTTATCTACAATAATAAATTTACCCATATTTTACTCCTATTTTGTAACTAATACAAACTTTATACCTGTTCTATTTTCACCACCAATATTTATATCAACAAATACAGGAATACAACTTAAATTTATTCCACTTGGTGCTACATACTTTCTTGCTATTGCTATTGATTTAACTGCTACATTAACTGCTCCTGCTCCTATTGCTTGTAATTCAACAACTGCTTCTTCTCCTAACAAACCTGCTATTGCTCCTGCTATTGCTCCTGGATTTGATTTACTTGATACCTTTACTAATTGTTTATTATTCATTCTTACTATCTCCTTTTTCTAATAATATAATTTCTTTTTTCAATTCCAATTGTTTAGTTTCTTCTTTAAGTCTTTCTTCTGCAAGTGTGAAATGAAGTATTATGAAAAATATAACTGCTATAAACAAACCTGCTATAAAACCATCACTTAATTCAAACTTACCCCACTTCACATCTATACCCCCTCAAATATTTTTATTATACTATCTTTTGTTAAAGTATCCATAGATAAATTTATATCAACTGGCTTCTTTATTTTCTTATATAATGTTTCTCCCTCAACTTCGACCTCTTCTGTTATTTCTGTATATGGATTATCTAAAAGTTCTACACCACAATGTTTCAACAAATCATTTAAAGTTAATTGTACCTTACTATATCTATCTGTATATTTGAATATATTTTTATTTACATCTTCAGGAGCACTTACTCTACCCTTAATATCTTCAAAGTTCTTAAAATATATTCTAATCTTATCCTCACTTACTTCAACATAACCCAATGTTTTTGAAGCGTGTATTTCTCTATTCACTACTTTATCAAATTTATTATTTAATTTAACAAGCACATTATTTGGATTTATTACATAATTTTGACATATATCATCATCACAATCAGCTACTATAAATTCAAATGGTACTTCACTTTTAGATTGTGTAAAATCATTTAATTTAATTATAAATGAATCTTTATACTTATTATATTTTATAAAAAATACCTCTGTTGCTCCATTTGGTTTTGGTGCGTCTGTTACATCTCCACTAAATATTATATTTCCCTCTTTACTTAAATATGAAGCATTCCAACCATAATGTTCTGTTAAATTCATCATTTTTAAATCTAAATCTATTCTTTCATCATCTAAATTTGTCCAATGTACTCCAATAACTAAATTATTCTTTCTAGGTAATTCTATATATGAACCCTCTGGCATATTACATACAAATTGTTTTTCAGATGTTGGTGCTGTAAAAACTACATTATTAGGTATATATGCTGTCTTATTTTCCAATACTTCTGACACTCTATCTATTAAATGAGATTTTATTATTGTATATAAATTAGTCATAACTTCATTTTTATCCTTTGCATAAACTTTACCATTTCTAATTCTATATACAATAGGTTTATCTATCTCCTGTCTATTTATATCCAAAGTATAACTAATACTATTTAATATTCGTATCTCTCTAAATACAGATACCTTATTTAATTCATCAATTAAATCACTAGTAACATCATCTAACCTTTTCATAGTCTTAATGCTGTTTAAATTATCAAGTATATTTACTTTCAATGGTTTATGATAATGTACTGCAAACCTTCTAATTTTGTTTATAATATAGTTTAACTCTTTCTCTATTTTATTTGATGGAGATTTTGTCTTAAACGCTAAAAATATATTTTTATTTCTTAAAAATATCTCTGCTAATCGTCTGTAACCATATTGTCTATGTATATAACTATAAAAATAATCATATATCTTCCTTCTATCTGCCTGCTTTATAATTTGTATAGTTTCATCATTTTGTATATATAATGTAGAACCAGTTACCTTATAAACAACATATCTTAAAAAATCCATATTATTTTTAGGTACTATGCCATAATTATCATATAATGCTATTCTAATCTCTTTATTTTTAATCTCGTCAAATTTTTCCTTATCAATATAATCAGCCAATGTCATTACATCTGCTATTGTTTGTTTTGACAACGCAATACCACTAGACAATAATACCATTAACTTTGCTGTTAATTCTTTTTCAGATATATAATGTATAACTGTTAATTTAATATCATCTTCTAACTCTGGTATTTCTAGTTTTTCGTGAGGTATATATACTAAATCACTACTATATAAATCCAAACTTTCTAAACCATATGTCGTAAAATAATGTACTAGCTGTTGAGCAACTAATTTTTCTATTGGTGTATTTAACACAGTTCCAAAAGATTTATGAAATGTACTATTTAATTCTTCTGGCTTTATACCATATAATCTTTCTGCAATAGATTTAATTTCCTCGCTTACAGTATTTGTATATAAAATTCCACTTTCAATAGAAGAAGTATTTTCATATACTGGATAATCTTCATATTCTTGTGAATATGCTTTAAATAATCTTAACTCTGCTTCAATTTGTTCTCCTGTCATCATCTTTCACCTCACTATTTTAATTTTATTTGTGTTCTGTACATATCAATAAGTGCGTCAATTTCCTTTTTATCTAATGTCCCATTATGCACATCAATTTTAAAATCTATCAATTCTTGTATATTATCTAACACATCTAAATAATTATGCTTTTGACTTTGTAAAAGATATATAATATATATAAACATTTCCCTTTCAGTTGGTTTAATCAAGTTCATATTTACATCAGTTATCTTAAATGTATCTAAATACTTATTTATATTAGCCATCATAGTTATGTGCATTGTTTCTTTATCATAATTTCTTTTTTCCATATTTTCAATATTTTTACCAACTAATTTATATATTGTTTCTTCCATATTATTCTACCTCATTATCAATTTCATTTTTATATGTTTCTCTTATTTGGTTATAATCTTCATTTAATTTTTCAATTTTTATTTTCAATTCGTCTAGTTTTTTACCATTTTTATTTAGTTGTATTTGCCAATATCCCATAATACCAAATACTACAATTATCATAATAGTAACTATTGCTTTAAATATTTGTACTGCTCTATTCCAACCCAATTTAATCTCTCCTATTCTTACCTAAATATTCTTTATATTGTTTATCTGTTGCTTCAAAATATACACTTATATAATCTTGTGCTTTACCTAATGCCTTTAATGTTTCTTTTAATGTTGAACCAGCTTTTACATATACTGCTTTATTATTTTTTGTAATTATAGTTAGCCAAGGCACTACCCCCTTATTTATATCTTCTACCGTATATGGCGAATTTAACTTATGACTTCTAGGTGTTAAAATATTATACCCACCTGTAACAATCACAGAATAAATATTTATTTTAGGAAATATACCCCTACCATTTTCTACTCCTTGTTCTTGTTGATTATAATCATTTCTATAAGGCGTTCCAGCATTATGCTCATAAGGAGCGTCATCCCAGTCATCTCCCCATTGTTTAGTAACATCATCTAATTCAGTAAAATATAATGTTAAATCTCCACCTGGATATTCACTATCATCATCAACATAACATAATTTATAATCTAAATATTCTTCCATATTCTATCACTCCCATAAATAAAAAATGAGGTTAGTCGAGATGTAAAATACTTGCTTATCAGGCAAGTCCATTCCAATTGGACCTAATAAAAGGAACATCTTATGACTAACCTTTAATTCGTGGCGAAAAGTAAATAATTATACAGTCGCTCTACCAGTTGAGCTACATCTCCCATTATGTGGGAGATGACAGGGCTCGAACCTGCAACAAACTGTCCCCCAAATTTTAAAAAAGGAACTTTTTATGCCACTAATATATTATATCACATTTATCTATAATTTTTAACTATTATAAAAATTTCTATAAAAATCTAACATTGCTTCTTTCCTACCACAATCAGGACATATTTCAGTTTTATTATCTTTTCTGCTTATGGCAGGATAGCCTGTATATTGTTTTTTACATAATGGACATTTTTTAATTTTATCTTTTTTATACTCCATTGATTTTACTCCTATATTTCCAATTAGGAAATTCTTTTTTAATATACTCTTTAAATTCTTCTTTTTGTTGTTTTTTATAATTAGTTATCTTATTCAAATTTATAATATCTTTATTTATTTCATCTAACTCATCTTCAAAATATATTTTATCTAAATATTTATTTGTATAATATACTTGATTTTTATCTACATTGGTTAATGTTAATCTATACTCCATTGGAATAGTATCACTATCCCATTCTACAAAATCCTTTTGTGTACTACCTCTATAATATATTGCTTTAACCTTACATTTAACATACCTATACTCTTTCACATAACTATTTGGAGATAAAATTAAATATACAACATCACCATTACAAATTTTTCTAATCATATTATCACCTCAATTATCTACATTTAATTCTACAACACTTAAATCCGACCATAACATATCTTTTCTATTTGATGATAATTGATTTAATGTGTTCTTTGCGTATGCCATTGCTATATTTTTATTTTTACACTCATAATCTCTATGCCATTCTGCAAATGTACCATATCCACCACCTGAAATCTTGCAAGATACTCTAAACGTATGTAATGACTTTCTTATTTTAGAACTTAACTGATTTGTAGGTGGAGTATTTTTGGGCAATCCAACCCTAGTTATCTTACTATTATTTACTTTATTAAACCCCATAGGATTATATTTTGTAACAGATATATTTGATTTAGCATCTCCCTCATTTATTGGGTGAGCCCAATCATATTTATCTATCAATGTAGTATCTATATAAGGTTTAAATATTGGATTTTTAACATAATTTCTATTTCTATTTAATATTCTCTCTGCATTCTCTAAATCTTCTATTTCTAATTTACTTAATATTGTTTTTAATGTTTGAACATCTTTCTGGTCTATTTCATAGTATCTTCTATAATCTCTAATTATGTGCATTTTATCACTTAAATATGTATCCCCTTCTTTTGCAATTACATTTTCAAATTCGTGTATCATATCACTTTGATATGCGTTCATTATATTTAATTGACTAGTTCTATTTTTCACTAATACATCAATATTTTTCTTTAAATATAATAACATATCAACAGCATTTATATAATCATCAGTATTATAATTTCTCTCTACCACACAACCTAATGACTTAAACTTCTTATCTAAAATACTTTTAACTTCTGCTCTTATAGGTTTAAATCTTTCAGGTTCTCCATCAATAACTTTATTACAAGAACTTTTTTCAGTATTCACAATTATATCTTCATTTATTTCTTCTACATATTCATTATCATTATTATTATCCTGAATTACATCTGGTATAACTTCTTCTAACCTCTTATTTACACCCACTTTACGCATAACCAAATGTGGTAATTTATATCTTCTAATGACATTTTTCAAATTACCCTCATTAAACTTCTTATCAGGGTATTTTTCAGATATTAAATTTAATAATTCCTTTATAGTTGTATTATCATTTGCTAATTCAAATATACTATCAATAACATCAGGGGTATAAATTTGATTTTTCCTCACATTGTTTGTATCCTGATTTTTTACTGATTTAATTTTTGGCAACTCATTTTTTTGCTTTCTTGCTTTGGCAGATTTATTATTCAATTTCCTTTGATGTGCTAATCTGTCTTTTTCTGCCTGTGGTAAATCAACAAATTTTATATATTCATATCCTCTTGTTTTAGCCATTGTTTCTCGTCTATAACAAGAATCACATTTACCAAATTTTATATATCTTGTTTCAGAAATATAGTTATCAGCACAATCTGGACAAAGAATATCTTTCTTTTCCATATTTCTATACTCCTTTCTAAATATCTAAAAGTATTATATCAACAAACCATAAAAAAGTCAATAGAGATTTTAAAATATGTATAGATTTTTTATATCTATATTATACTACTACTTTTTACAACATAATCACTATCATTTTCTGGCTGTAAACTATAATAATATTTACCTGATAAATCAGATTGATTAACCACAAATGCTATCTTATCTCTAATAAGTTTATCTAGTTGTTCGTCAGTAATATTATTTTCTACAACAAAATCTGTATTTAATGTTAATGTAGATACTAATTTATTTTTAAATATTCCTTTTTGATATATACCTATCTTAAATTCAACATTATATCTCATATATTCAGTTGTAGTAACTTCTTCAATATCTGATGGTATATCCTCAATGATTACATTTTTATTCTCCTTTTCTGCAAAATGAATTATAAAATATATATTATTAACTGATAAATCATCTATTTTTTTAATTTTATGTTGTTCAAATGTAAAAGTATATTTACAACTTTCATTATTGTCCATATATCTCTTACAATCTCTCATCTTATTACATAAACCACCAATTTTTTTATTGTTTAAATAGCCATATGCTTTAATGACATCTGTACAAAATAATTTAGCTTCTATACGATGACTACCTAAACCAACCTTTTCTATATACTCAATTATATTTTTAACATACTCATATATAGGAATATTTCTGTGTTGTTTTATATCTGGTACACTATTGTTCTTAACACCATTTACATCTATATTTACTGATTTGTATGGCAATATTCTGGTTCTATAAAAAATATACCAAATCTCGCCATCACTTACTCCTTTATGATTTGGATATTTCATTTTAAACATTGCTTCAAGTTTTATCTTATCCGATTTTTTTAATCTAGGAGTATCCTCACTATAATATTTAGAAACTATATCCTCTCCATTTCCATATAGTTTTTCTAAATAATCAAATTCTTCCTCTGTATATTTTGATTTTTTCTTTTTGGATACCACTTCATTGCTTGAATTTTTCATCAGATTATCCTCCTCTATTTTTAAATTATTATAATTAACATCAGCTACCAAATTCAATTTGTGTCCAATTTCAAACATAACCTCCTTTGGTCTTTCACTATTTGGTATTAACTGATATTTAATTTCATATTTCCAAGAACTTGATAAATTCACAGCCTTATCTAAAACTTTATTACACAACTCTTTTATACTATAACCTTTAACATCAACGCCTAAAACTTGACTTAAATCATTTACTTTTACACAATATAATTCTGAATACTCACAACCATCACCACTTACTTTTTTGCCCCAAATATCAACCTGTTTTTTCAATGTTTGTATTGCTTTTGTTACATCTAAACTAATATTATCCATAAAACTTCTCCCTAAATTATTCTTCTATTATATTATATCACATTCACTTTAATAAAATATTTACAAGTTTGAAAATATATACAAAAAATAGGTATGATAATTAAATCATACCTATAACTCTTTCACATATAATATCCAATAATTCATCAAATGTAATCTGTCTATCTGGAAAACACACTTTAATCTGTTCATACATTTCCTCGTATGGAAAATGTAGCTTTATCATACTATCTATCATTCGTAAAAAATTCTCCTGCGTATTTTCTATCATACACACATTCCTACTTTCTAAATTTATCTTTATACTGCTCTAACTCATTTTGTTTTTGTTTTGCAATTTTAATATCATCTTTATCAAATGATAAATCTCTCTTACTAACATAGTAATTAACGCTATTCCATTTAACCTCACACCAAACTCCATAAAAATTGACATAATTATCATTTATAACTTCAACTATTGCACCACTTGGTATGTTGGAATAACCCTGTGCTAATTGTGTTTTCCAATCTTGGTCTGCCAATGTTTTTAATGCTACTGCTTCTTTCATTTTAATTCTCCTTTATAATTCTTATAAATTATTTTCCTACTATCCAATTCACCATCTTCATCTATAATACCTATTTTAGATATATATTCCTTAAATTGTTCCAACGCACTCTTATCTACTTGTATATCTTCTTCTGTAAAATCTTCTAAATCTATATCAAATTGTTCTACTGATGTTTCCATAAAATATTTATCTTCAAATATATCTATTTTATCCTGTTCTTTCTTATATTGTTCTTTATTTACTTTATTTATATCAAGTTCTTTTCTCCTTATCAATATATCAATTCTTGGCGACCAACAATTATCTTTTTCTACGACAATCCCATAAGATAGTTTTAAACTCTTTACTAGCTGTTTTGACTTCCTTAATATATATTTATGTTTTAAATACTTGACAAACCTATGCCACAATACATAACTCCACTCATATATATATTGTCTAAACGCATAAAACCCTGATATATCATCTTCCCATATATATCTTGTTTGCCTACCTGCATATTCTATTGACTTAAAATGATGTTTTTTCATATAATTTAGTATTGCCTCTATACCATCTAATAATCTCCACTTTTCAACTTGAATCATTTTACCATCATCATCTTCTTCTTCCCAAGTATCTCTATATATTCCCCAAACAAAGCCACTCCTACTTGGTTTAAATTTATCAATATCTCGCTCGTATTGTGTGAAAAATACCAAATCACTTCTGGGGTCTATTTCAAGACTATCTGCCCAAGTCCACCCCAATCCATTTTTCTGTATCTGTTTTAATATATTATCTTGATTAAATTGGGTATTCCACATTGCAAATGCAAATCCTGGTATTTCTAAAATATGAAACTCACATATTATATCCTTATCTACATCAGCCATATAACCATCTGCATATTCTTTATCAATAACTGTAAATCCCATATTCTCTATTTCAGCAAATACTTCTTCCATCATATTCATATTTGTTATACTTTTTAACTTATCTTTATTCTTCAATTCCATTATTATCTTCCATTTCCTTATTTATTTTTTCTAAATATAACTTCATTTCATCTATCACACCATCATATCCTTTATCATTTTTACGCATTAAAATAATAAAACCAGTTGGAACATCAATATCAGTACAATAATGGTCTTTATTATTGTATAAAGCTAAACATAAATCAGTATTTAATCCAAATTCTTCTTTTTCTTCATTTGTAACACCCTGAACAACCCAATAATCCCCAAAAAATGGATTATATACTATATCTCCTTCTCTGTATTCCTCATTATTGGCATCTAAATATAACATACTATTACCCCTAATATATTATATCACATATTTATTTATTATCTACTTTAATTTTATCCATAATTTTTTCTATTTCTCTTAATCTCTTTTTTGATTTTCTCCAAGCATAGTCGTGAATAGCATTATTTACCAAAAGAATTGCAAGTAATATTAGTGTAAAACTACAAGTAATTGTAGTTATTTTCAATCCAAAAAATGCACAAACTACACCAATAACAACTAATAATAATTGTATTCCAATTATAACACTATCTACTAAATAACAACCTATTTTATGTTCTTCATATATAATATCACTAAATTCCATCTTGATACCTAATAAAATATCAGCATAATTATACTCATATTTATCCATATAATTTTCAAGTTTGGATACATAATCCTTATGGTTTTTATTAAACATACTATATTACCACCTTTCCAGTATAATGAATATTCCAACTTAATAACTTGTATAATGGATATATTTGCTCAAATATTTCTATTACTGTATCAACAATGTTATCTTTTGTTATCTTTTCACTATATCTAGGAAAATGAACTAACATTGATGAATAACAACCATTTCTATCGTGCTTTGAATACCAAGTTAAAAAATCTTCTTCATTTTCATTATCAAAATAATAGGTACTCTCTGGGTCTGCTGGTCCACCAAAATCTGGTAATTCTACACCCTCTAAATTAGTATCCCATATATTCCAAACATATCCTGAAAATCTCAACTTATCTAACTCATTATTTATAGCGTTTAATAATTTTGTATCATTTTTATCAATATGTTCGTGTAAATACTCCCTATCAACTGCTTCATTTGGCACAGCGTGAAATATACCTATATCCACACCATTATAACCAACATTTACTTGCATACAAGCGTGTTTCTGAAAAGCATATTTTGGGTCATCAATAGTTCTAGCACCAACTAATTTATTTAAGTCCCTAATATCAGCAGGGTGTTTACCATATCTCACACCAAGCCAATTAACTTTCCCCTTATTAAATACACAAGGAAATGTCAACGATGTTGTATTTTTTGGATTTGCGTGATTAAAAACTTCTAACTTTCTAACTTGCAACTCCTTTAATATGTCTTTGTTTAAATCCAACAACTTCTCTTGGACTTCTTTCCTAATACTCTCTGTGTATTTTGTTCTTTGATTTTGATACTTCTCTGCAAATATATCATATTCTTCATCTGTAAAATATAAATCGTTAATATCTTTAACCATTTACATCTACCCCCTTAAATAAAATCTGTTTGTA
>AUXO017000392.1_pt1 | contig 27070 bp, 17 predicted proteins | sample 768731 | NCBI WGS metagenome assembly AUXO01 (sample SAMN02715735, study PRJNA202380) | gut metagenome | biome: sheep rumen | host: Ovis aries | place: New Zealand: Palmerston North
TAGCAGTGAGGTTCCACCTCTTCCCATTCCGAACAGAGAAGTTAAGCTCACTAACGCCGATGGTACTGCGATGCAATGTGGGAGAGTAGGTAGGCGCCGTCTTTGAAAAGTGGAGACTTCAGGATTTTTTTCTGGAGTCTCTTTTTTATTATGTGATAAATTACTACCTTTGAATAATCAATTGTAATGAAGGGAAAAACACAATGTTGAGGATTATGAAAAAGATTATTGCCTTGCTTGTCTTATTATTAGTTTTTTGTGCATGTAAGGCGGAGAAGAAAATGACTCCGTTTTCATCTGTATCCGACGATGATACTATTGTTCTTATTGAGACCTCATCTGGGGATATTAAGGTCAAGTTGTATAGTGATACTCCTAAACACCGTGATAATTTTATTAAGAATATCAAAGAACATATGTATGATGGTATTATTTTCCATCGTGTAGTTAAGAATTTCATGATTCAGGCAGGTGACCCTTCAGCCAAAGATTTACCACAAGGTGCTCCGGCAGGTGGAGGTGATGTGAATTGGACCGTACCTGCTGAAATTATTTATCCCAAATATTTCCATAAGTATGGTGCTTTAGCTGCAGCGCGTGAAAATGATGATGTTAATCCTAATAAAGAGTCATCAGGCTGTCAGTTTTATATTGTGACGGGAACAAAATGGACTGAAGCTAAGTTAATGAGTAAGGAAAAAGAATTGAATGATGTTCGTCAGAAAGAATATTTTAATAAACTGGTAAAGGAATCTAAGGATGAAGTTGCAAAGCTGCGAAAGAATAAAGATACTGTTAAATTATTGGAACTGCAGGATTCTCTTGAAAGAAAGTCGGAGGAGATGTTAAAGGAGAATCCAGCCCTTAAGATAACTCCAGAACAGGTGAAGATTTATTCAGCAATAGGAGGAATGCCTCATTTGGACAATAATTATACCGTATTTGGTGAAGTTGTTGAAGGTATGGATATAGTGGAGGCAATTTCAAAGGTGAGGACAGATCGTAGGAATCGTCCAGTAGATGATATAACAATAAATAAAATTACCATTGTTCAGTGATAACGATTAATAGACATGTACTAGATAATGGTTTGAGAATAGTTCACAGTCCGGACTATTCCACTCAGATGGTAACTGTTAATATACTTTACAATGTAGGTGCACGAAATGAAGTTCCTGAGCATACAGGACTTGCTCATTTATTTGAGCATTTGATGTTTGGTGGCTCTATTAATATTCCTGATTTTGATACTCCAATTCAAGAGGCAGGAGGTGAAGATAATGCATTTACAACTAATGACATTACTAATTATTTCATCACGATACCTTACCAAAATGTAGAGGTGGCTTTTTGGTTGGAAAGCGACCGTATGCTCAGCTTAGCCTTTACTCCGAAAAGTTTGGAGGTGCAACGTCATGTTGTGGTAGAGGAGTTTAAACAGAGTTGCTTGAATCAGCCTTATGGTGATTCTGCACATTTACTTCGGTCTTTAGTATATAAGGTTCATCCCTACCAATGGCCAACTATTGGAAAAGATATATCCCATATTGAGCAGGTTGATATGGATTTGGTTAAACAATTCTTTTTTGGTTTTTATGCCCCTAATAATGCGATTCTTGCGGTTACAGGGCACATATCCTTTGAAGAAACACTACGTTTGTCAGAAAAATGGTTTTCCGAGATTCCTTCAAGGAATTTGTCAATTCGTCCGTTGCCTAAAGAACCAGAGCAGGATGAGTATCGTCATATGGAGGTGGAGCGTAATGTTCCTGTGGGAGCTTTGTATTTAGCATTTCCTATGTGTGCCTGTATGGATAAAGATTATTATGCTTACGATATTCTTTCTGATATTTTGAGCAATGGCAAAAGTAGCCGTCTGCCCCAGGAACTTATGTATAAAACACCTATTTTTTCTTCAGTGGATGCTTTCATACAAGGTTCAATTGATCCTGGTCATTTTCAAATAGTTGGGAAAACATTACCAGGTATTTCTTTAGAAAAAGCGGAAGATGCGGTGTTTAAAATCTTAGATGATTTAGTAGATAAAAGTATTGATTCATTGGAATTGGAGAAGGTTCAAAACAAGTTTGAGAGTGCTCAGATTTTTGGCTATACAAATCATATAAATTTAGCACGCAATTTAGCATATTATGAGATCCTAGGTGATGCAAATTTAATAAATCAAGAGGTTGAGAGATATAGAAGTGTAACCTCTGAGCAACTTCAGAAAGTAGCAAAGATGGTTTTTGTAAAAGAGAAATGCAGTTCTCTTTATTATTATCCGAGTAATGGAGGTGCTTAAGCATCCTCAAAAGCTGTCCAAATATCAGTTTTTGGAGTTGGGGCTATAATTTGTATTGCTTTTTTGGAAATTGGGTGAATAAATTCCACTTTTCTAGAATGAAGACATATGCTTCCATCTGGGTTGCTACGTTGACTGCCATATTTTAAATCTCCCTTAATAGGACATCCCATATGAGCTAATTGGCATCTTATTTGATGATGCCTTCCTGTCTTTAAACATATTTCAAGAAGATGGTAATTATCAGAATGCGCTATGACTTTATAATCTAAAATAGCTTTTTTTGCATTGGCTTTCTCTGTATCATAGGCATAGCTTTTATTCTGTTTTTCATTGCGGATAAGCCAGTTGACTAATTCATCTTCATTTTTTGAGGGACAATTCTTAACGACAGCCCAGTATGTTTTGTGCACATTACCAGTGCGGAACATTTCGTTTAAACGAGAAAGAGCCTTGCTGGTTTTAGCAAAAACAACAAGTCCAGATACGGGACGATCGAGCCGATGTACAACTCCAAGGAAAACATTTCCTGGTTTATTGTACTTCTCCTTTAAATAATCTTTTATTATTTCAGAAAGAGGAGTGTCACCAGTTTTGTCACCTTGTACAATCTCCGAACTGGACTTGTTGACTATTATAAGATGATTATCTTCGTAAAGAACTTGCATTCAACAGTTTTACATATTCATACCGCCATCAATCTGGATAACTTGACCAGATACATAGCTTGATAGGTCAGAAGCCAAAAATAGACATACATTTGCGATATCATCAACTTGGCCACCACGGCGGAGAGGAATTTTTTTCATCCAGTCTTTACGGATTTCTTCAGGAAGTTGTGCAGTCATGGCTGTTTCGATGAAGCCAGGAGCAACGGCATTAGCCCTAATTCCTTTTGGACCAAGTTCTTGGGCGATTGACTTAGCCAAGCCAATCATACCTGCTTTTGAGGCAGAATAGTTGCATTGTCCTGCATTACCATGAACACCTACAACAGATGACATATTAATAATAGAACCACCACGTTGACGAAGCATAATAGGAGCACATGCGTGGATAAAGTTGAATGCAGACTTCAGATTAACATTAAGAACGGCATCCCACTGAGCCTCAGACATACGAAGCATCAAACCGTCTTTAGTGATACCTGCATTATTGACCAGAATATCAATAGAGCCGAAATCAGCAAAAATCTGCTTAACAACAGTTTCTGTTTCTGCAAAATCAGCAGCATTACCGGCATATGCACGGCAGGTTACACCAAGTTCCTCAATTTCCTTGCGCGTAGCTTCTAGGCCAGCTTTCATGTCATCGTTAAGCACAAGATCGGTAAATGCAATGTTTGCACCTTCTTTTGCAAATTTGATAGCGACAGCTTTACCTATGCCGCGAGCTGCTCCTGTAATAAGGGCAGTTTTTCCAGTTAAAAGTCCCATGTTTATTATGATTAAATTTGTTGTCCTTTTTCAATAGGCTTTCCAAGAGCTCTATGCACAATTTTCTCAACTAAAGGCTTACTATTTTCAGCATTGAATCCCGAAGCAACAGTACCTTTAATATAAGGAACCTCCAAACCTTTCACGCAGTAATGGATAATGTTAGCAAGCAACTCAACATTATCTATCTCAAAAACCCCTTTTTCACGGCCTTCATTGAGAACTCTACGATAAATATTTATCTGTCCTTTGTCAAAGTTCTTACGAACGACCTCCACACTCCAGATATCACGGAAGAACTCTGCACGTAGGTTGCCATTTCGATGGATTATTTCCTTTATAGCAGCTAAACGCGCATAAATGAGTTCAACAATTTTATCTTCAGGGTTTATGTCCTGATCTAAAACTTCCATTAGCTTTTCTGATAGAAGACTTAGTTCAGATTCAATGACTGCGTAATAAATTTCTTCCTTATTTTTAAAATATGTGTAAAGGGTACGACGGCCTTTCTTAGATGCCACAGCGATATCATTCATTGTGGTTTCCTCTAATCCGTTTTTTGCGAAAAGTTGACGGGCTACGTCTACCAAAAGTGCTCTTGTTTTAGAAACAGCCATATCCTTTTGTTATTTTACAGGTACAAAAGTAAGGGAATTCTTTTATTTAGGCAAATAAATTGAGGATATTTTGGAACACGTTAGTCTATAGTGTGCAAAAAAATGTGTGGTGAAAAATAAAAAATGTCTAGAAGGTTTTGTCGTTATTAAAAAAAGCTATATCTTTGCACCCGAATTCAAGAAATATCGCGGAGTAGAGCAGTGGTAGCTCGCCAGGCTCATAACCTGGAAGTCGTTGGTTCGATCCCATCCTCCGCAACTAGAAAGCTAGACGAAGATGTCTAGCTTTTTTTATCTTCCTTCAAATCTTGGTTGGTCATAGCACATATGCAGGAATCAGACCATACGTTTTCAGCTGTTTCTACCATATCTATAATGGTGTAAATAGGTAGAATTATTCCCATTAATCCAATAGGGGCACCTATATTAGACATTAATGAAAGGGTCAGAAAATAGCACCCCATGGGTACTCCAGCATTACCAATAGCGGATATGACTGAGATGAAAAGCCAAAGAATCATTGAACCTAGAGTCAGTTCGATGCCTCCATTTTGCATTAGGAATAGTGATGTTACTAAAATGAAAGCTGCACATCCGTTCATGTTGACAGTGGTGCAGATGGGCAATACAAATCGAGCAATACCTGGCCTTATTCCCAAATTTTCTTCTGCTGATTGGATGGTAACAGGTAATGTACCAGCAGAACTTTTGGTAAATAGGGCAACTAATAGTGCAGGTGACATGGCTTTAAATACTTTAATTGGATTAAGTTTTCTTGCCAAGAGGAATAGTGGTAGTATTAGGAACATTTGAGCTATATTACCTAATATTATCACTGCTACATATTTTCCTAAAGAACCAATGATTACTCCAGTTTCTATTTGAGCTGCTAACTGGCCCGCAAAAGCTATAATACCAATAGGGAGAGCCCATATTATTGCTCTAATTAGGATGAAAAGAATTTCTTGTAATCCAGAAAAGAAACGTGTAACAGTCTGTTTATTTTCTGATTCAGGCATGAAAGCTAGAGCTAGGCCAAAAGATGCAGATATAATCAAAACGCTCAAAACATTGCCAGATTCGAATGGCAGAATAATGTTATTAGGAATAATTGAGAGAATATGATCATAATATGACAAACTGTCTAATTCCTGAGGAATTCCAGTTGAATTATTATTCAAAGTTGTAACTGGAAGGTTTTCAGGTTGAATAATGAGGTAAAGCATTAAAGCAATGCTTGCAGCTGATATTGTTGTAAGTAAAGTGTATGTTACGGTATGGCTGAAAATCCGTCCTGCATTTTTTTGTCTTCCTAATGAAGCTAAAGTTGTTAGAATTGCCAAGGCAATGGTTGGCACTGCAATAAATTGGAACAAACGGGTAAACGCAGTGGCAATAAACTCAAATAATTCATTTAACCATACAATACCTTGACATCCTAAAATGGCACCGATGATTAATGCACTAATCCAATATATCAGATTCTTTTTCATTTCAAAATTTTTTATTGCATTATCCTTATAGGTATAATAAAATTCATTCCAGGAAGATAGGCATTGATCTAATAATGAATAGACTACAAAAAAGACTTTAGATTTAATTTAGTATTGTTTATAAACTATTTTTTCGCAATTTTGTATGTTAGATTCTCTTTGTCGAAAATTATCCCAGGTATGTTGAAAAAACGATCTAGATAACCTTGTTGGGCCAAATCTTTAGGTGTTCCAGTTATTAGATGTTCTGCATCTAAAAGCCAAAGTTTATCTGCCACTTGCAATGCAAGTTCCAAATCATGAGTTGAAAGAAAAATAGTTTTCTTCATGTCGTGTGCTAAACTTTGGAGCATTTGCATTATTTCTACCTTACTAGGAAAATCTAGAAAAGCAGTAGGTTCATCAAGGAATATCACTGGAGTCTCCTGTGCCAAAGCCTTCGCTATCATTACTTTCTGACGCTCTCCATCACTGAGCGTATCCATAGTTCTTTCTGTGAGATGCATGATCTTGATTTGTCTAATAGCATCTTTCACAATTTCTTTATCTGGTTCTCTTAGGGTACCCCAAAAACCTGTATAGGGACTTCGACCCATTCCTACCATGTCGAATACAGTTAGCCCCCCTTGTTCCATTCTGCCTGTTAATACTACACCTATGAGTTTAGATAATTCTTTTGGTGTATATTCCTCTAGGTATTTTCCTAGGAAAAGTATTTTACCAGAAAGAGGAGGAATAAAAGCTGAAAGGGTTCGAAGAAGGGTTGATTTTCCAGCTCCATTGACTCCCAGTAAGCAGGTTAGTTCACCATTATTTAAACAAGCTGTTAAATCTTTTGATACCACTCGTTTATTGCTTTTCGAGGTATAGCCAGTTGTCAAATTCTTTAGTTCTATGGTTATTTCAGGCATTTGCATGATTCCGACTTTAAAACATGGGCAAAGGTAGAACTATTTTTCGGAAAAACTTTCGCTTTGCCTCCTTTTTATTAAATTTGCACCTAAAATAAGGGAATATGAAAAAAACTCTCAAGTGGATAGGAATAGCTTTGGTCACACCGTTTGTGCTGCTATTGCTTTTGGCTTTTCTTATTTACTTGCCACCTATACAAAAATTTTTGGTTAACAAAGCTTCAGATTTAGCATCTAGAGAGTTGGGCTTGCAGGTGAGCATTGATAATGTGCACCTATCATTCCCTATGGATTTAGTTTTATCAAATTTTGTAGCTATTCAGAATCAAGATACAGTTTTGGCCGTAAAGGAGTTAACTGTTGATGTTCAAGTCTTGCCCCTTATTCGCCAAATTGTTAATATAGATGGATTAGAACTGAAAGATGCTAAGGTTAATACTTTAGATTGGATTGATGCAGTTGACATTAAAGGTTCTATTTCACATCTCTATTTAAAATCTCATGGAATTGATTGGGGATTAGAAACCGTTGCAGTAGACGAAGCCTTAATTGATGGTGCAAATATTTGTATAGTTGTCAATGATTCCGTCCCTGAAGATACCATTCCAAGCGAACCTACCAAGTGGCAAGTTTTATTAGATAAGGCTAGGATAAAGAAGTCTGATTTGAGAGTCTTGGTTGATTCCATGGATATATGTTTAGGATTTGGTGACTCACAGATTGACCATACAACTATGGATTTAAAGGAGAGCCTCTTTAAAGTGGCACATCTTGATATCCAATCTTCATCAGTATCCGTTAACCTTGTTCCGGGGAAAGCTGCTCCGGGATTTGATTATAACCATATATTTTTAGATTCCTTGGATTTATCTGCAGATTCCATAGTGAACCAAGGCTCCTATGTGGCAGTTAACCTTCTTAATAGTAAGTTCAGAGAGCGTTCAGGTTTACAAGCAAAATCTTTGACAGGATATGTGCTTTTGGATTCAACCTCTATTCATACTTCTAACTTGTCCTTAATCACTCCTTATTCTACAGCAAATTTAGACGGTGACTTAGATTGGAGCTCTCTGGATGAAGCAGGGGCTGGACTCATGAAACTTAAATTGAGAGCCAATATTGGGAAGCAGGATTTGCTCTTAACTGTAGGAGAAGAAAATGCTAAAAAGATAAAGGATGTGTATCCTGATGCCCCTTTCATTGCCGATGCCTATGTAGATGGGAATATACATAAGATGCAGATTCATAAATCACAGGCCAGTTTAGACGGAATCTTGGGGGTAAATTTAGATGGGGCTATTCATAATGTCTTAAATGATAAAACAAGGTCTGGAGTCATTAACTTGGACGCTCGTGCTGATGATTTAAATCCATTTTTGAAGCTGGCAGATTTGTCAGAATATACTGCACCTAAAGGAATGAAAGCTTTGGGTCTTGTTCGCCTTAAGGGAACACAATTTTCCTATGACGGTAAAATACAAGAGAAAAATGGCATTTTGGTTCTTTCTGTGCTCTATGACACTAAGAGGGATTCTTATTCATTGGATGCAAAAGCAGATCAGATTAATCTCCATGATTTCATGCCAAAAGATTCTCTTTATCTGGTATCTGCTAACATCTCTGCTCAAGGAGTTGGTACTGATTTTTATTCTAGGCATTCTAAAGCTAATGTACAGGCAAAGATTGATAAGTTCCAATATAAGACCTATGATATCAATGGCATTGACTTAAACATGAAGTTGGATAAAAACCAACTGACAGGTAAAGCTATAAGTGATAATTCCTATCTTAATTTGGAAACGGATTTTGATGTTTTAGTCAGAAAAGATACGATAGGTGGAAACCTATTTGCAGATGTGCTACATGCGGATCTTGCTCGTATGAGATTCATGGGAGAGAAAGGTGGGCTTTCATTAAAGATAAAAGCAGATGTGGGGTACAACTTCAGGGAAAATGCGAATTTGAAAGCCAATTTGTCTAATATTTCTTTGGAGGGTAGTAAAGATACCTACCATCTGAAAGACCTTAATGCACAGGCTCTTCTCACTTCTGACTCAATTAAAGCAGATGTGGAAACTGGAAATCTCATTGCTCATGTGAGAACCGTAGGAGGCATGTCTCATGTACAAAAACAAGGACAAGAATTTTGGAACCTCCTTCAATCCCAAATTAAAGAACACAATCTTCAGATTCCGGTACTTAAAGAAGCTATTCCACAATGTCATTTGGAAATCCAAGGAGGAAAGGATAATTTAATTAGCAGTATTCTCCAGTTGAATGGTTATGATTTTGGAAGTATATCTGCTAATTTTGATACAACTGTGGATAATGGATTATATGGGAATATGCATGTATATTCCTTTAAATCAGACAGCCTTCTACTTGATACCATTCGTTTGAATATTTACCCTGAAGAAGAAACACTCCGTTTCCGTGCTCAAATCCGTAATAACCGGAATAATCCTCAGTTTGTATTCAACTCTTATTTGGATGGAGGGTTGATGAATGACGGAGCTACAGCACATTTGAAGTTGTATGACAAAAAGGATGTCTTAGGTGTTGATTTGGGTGCTCAAATGAAGGCAGAATCAAACGGTTACTACTTCACTTTTAGTCCAGACCGTCCTTTGATAGCATATAATAGATTCAATCTCTCCCCTGAAGATGCTTACGTATTTTTGCGTGATGACATGCAGATTTCTGGTAAATTGAGTTTGTTTACCGATGAAGGAAAAGGCTTGGTATTTTCTGCAAATCCCGATGAAAGTGAACAGCAGAATATGGATTTGGAGTTCTTTGATCTTAATTTAGCAGAAATCTCTAATATAATTCCTTATATTCCTGCTATGTCTGGTCTTGCCAGTGGAAAGTTACATGCTTATCAGCAAATGGAAGGGGACTTGCAGGCAGATGGTAAGATGAGTTTCAAAAATCTTACCTATGAAGAGAACCCAATGGGTGACATAGACTTGGCTATGGAATATACCCCATCGAGCAATGGCTTGCATTCCGTGTCAATGTCATTGGAACGCAACGGAGTCTTGGTTTCACAATTATCAGGTTCTTATGCAAGTGCAACAGGAGACATTTTGCTCGATGCTGAGTTAATCAGATTCCCTGCAGAGATTGTGAATGGATTTATCCCAGATCATTTATTCGGTCTTAGAGGCACACTGGAGGGAAAGTTCAAACTTACTGGTGACACAGGTCGTCCAATAGTGAATGGTACGATAGGGACAGATTCTGTTTATCTTTTTTCTGATGTTTACAATCTGAATATGCGTGTTCAGAATAGGAAGTTCCCTATTAACGACAGTCGTTTTACGATGCAGAATTTTATTTTCTATTCAGAGAAAAATGATGAACTTACTGCCAATGGTACAATTGACTTCTCCAATTTGGATAAGATTCTTTTGAATGTTAGTCTTAGAGCACGCAATTTCCAGCTAATTGATGAGCCTCGTAATATGGTTTCTCAATTATATGGTAAAGCTTTTGTGAATCTACAAACGACCGTTAGGGGGGATTTGGACAACTTGGTGATTCGAGGGTCAGTAGATTTGTTAGGTACCACCGATGTTACTTATGTGCTTAAAGATTCCCCACTTGAAATTGAAGATCGTTTGAGTGATTTGGTGACATTCGTTGACTTCTCAGATACGACCAAAGTACAGCAGGAAATATCTCGTCAGGAACTGTCAGGAGTGGATCTTCAGCTGAATCTGAACATCTCTGAAGGTGCTCATGTAAACTGTGATCTTAGTGTGAATCGGGAAAGTTATGTGATGTTGCAGGGTGGTGGAGATTTGGTCTTCAGGTATACTCCAGAAGGGAATATGCTCTTAAATGGTCGTTATAATATCAATGGAGGAGAAATGAAATATGACCTCCAAGTTATCCCTCTCAAAACCTTTACCTTAGGTAGTGGAAGTTATGTGCAGTTTAATGGAGATATACAGAACCCAACCTTAAATATCACTGCCACAGAGAAAAATAGAGCTTCTGTAACGACCAATGGCAGTTCTCCACGTAGTGTCTTGTTTGAGGTTGGTGTAAAGATTTCTCAGACTTTGCAGAATATGGGGTTAGAATTTACCATTGATGCCTTGCAGGACATGGCAGTTCAAAATGAACTGGCAGGTTTCTCTAAGGAAACTCGTGCAAAGCTAGCAGTCTCAATGCTGGTTACTGGTTTATATCTATCAGAAGAAAATGCATCGGGAAATATTAATATGACTTCAGCTCTCAACTCTTTCTTGCAGAGTGAGATTTCCAGTATAGCAGGAAATGCTTTAAGGACTATTGATATAAGTGTGGGTATGGAAGATGGTACAGCTGCTGATGGTAGTACTACTACTGATTATTCTTTCCGTTTTGCAAAACGCTTATGGAATAATCGGGTTAGCATTATCATTGGAGGAAAAGTTTCCACTGGAAACAATGCACGTTCTTCAGATTCATTTATCGATGACGTCTCAATAGAATATAGACTTGACGAAAATGGCACCCGATATGTCCGTCTATATCATGAGCGAAATTATGATTCTTTACTTGATGGAGAAATCATAGAAACGGGTGGTGGTATAGTTCTACGTAAGAAAGTGAACCGCTTTGATGAACTTTTCATCTTTAGAAGTAGAAGGAGACGTGAGCAACTGATGCAAGAACGTGAATTGCGTAGAGAACAAAGATTAGAAGAAAGAAGAAATGAAGCAAATAATGAATAAGACGAATTGGTTCCTTTTATTGTTTGCAGTTGTGTTTTCTGCATGCTCTACAACCTCTGGGTTGCCTCAGGGGGAGGTACTTTATACAGGTATTAAAAAAGTCCAGATAGCCAACGAGGATAAAAGTGACCATGGACTGGAAGCACAGACTGAGATGATGGCAGCTCTAGATTGTGCTCCTAATGCAGCATTTATGGGAAGCTCTTCTATGCGCTTTCCACTTCCATTTGGACTTTGGTTCTATAATTCACTTGTGAATAAGCAGACAGGTTTTAATAAATGGCTCTTTAATACATTTGCCACTACTCCTGTGCTGATATCTTCTGTGAATCCCACTCTTCGTGCCAAGATGGCATCAAATGCATTACGGAATTACGGGTATTTCCGTAGTGTTGTGTCAAGTGAGGTTCTACCCGATGAGAAGAATGATAAAAAAGCGAAAGTAAATTATTATATAGACATGCAGGATGTTTTTCATCTTGATTCTATATCTTATGTTAATTTCCCAGACTCTCTTAGGGAACTTATTCATCAAAATGAAAGTGAAACTCATTTGAGGAAGGGGGATGCCTTTTCTGTAATCAACTTGGATGCAGAGAGGACTAGGCTAGCAGAACTATTCCAAGAAGACGGATTTTTCTTCTATAAACCTAACTACATGACTTTCAAGGCAGATACGGTGGCTCATCCTTTGAATGTGCAGTTGCGTATGGAGCCAATAGCAAAGGCTGATATTCCGAACCGTGCATTACGTCGTTGGTACATAGGAGATGTAAGGGTAAATTTACGTAGGAATAATATACGTCGTCTTCGTGATTCTATAAAGACTGATGACTTTACGGTTTTCTTTAGAGGTGAGAAAACTCCTATTCGTATAACTCCTTTGTCTCATGCCATTCGTATCCGTCCTAATCAGTTGTATTCATTAAAGGATACCAGAGAAACTCAAGAACGACTTTCTAGGTTGGGGGTATTTGGCTCCATGGAAATGCAGTTTGTACCTCGGGACACAACGGAAAATTGCAATGTCTTGGATGTGCTAATCAATGGAACATTGGATCGTCCCATCAGTGCAGAATTAGAGGCAGACATGCATACGAAGAGCAATGGACAGATTGGCCCTGAGCTGGCATTGAACGTCTCAAAGAAAAATATGTTCCGTGGTGGTGAGACCTTTACGGTTTCTGCTAAAGGTTCTTATGAATGGCAAACCCATCATCCTGTAGGTGAATCTGCCTCTAAAATTAATTCATATGAGTTAGGGCTTACTGCAGCTCTGGATTTCCCAAGGCTGATGTTCCCAGGGCAGGTTAATTCAAACTCACGTCACATCCGTAGTACCACTTTCAAATTGGGTGTCAATGAATTGCATCGAGCTGGTTATTTTGATATCCTTTCTTTTACAGGTGAAGCTACTTATAATTGGCAGTCTACACGGACCCAGAGGCTCTCATTTTCTCCTCTTCGGCTGACTTATAGTAAACTGCTCAGTACTACAGCCAAATTCGACTCTATTATGAATGCCAATAATTATTTGTATTTAAGTATGAACGACCAGTTTATTCCTGCCATGGTCATAACTTATACTACGGATGATAGGGTACTACAACATAGAACACATACCTGGTGGCAGACCTCCTTTACGGAGAGTGGGAACTTGGTAGCAGGAGCATATATGTTGGCTGGAAATAAGTGGAATACTAAAAATAAAAAGCTGTTGAGGAATCCTTTTGCACAATTTATAAAGGTAACCAGTGAACTCCGAAAGACCTTTAGGATAGGGGAGAAAAACGAGTTGGCTACCCGCATTATGGGAGGTGTAATTTGGACATACGGAAACAGTAATGTAGCTCCTTATAGTGAACAGTTCTATGTGGGAGGTGCGAATAGTATTCGTTCTTATACCGTTCGTGGCATTGGACCAGGAGGCTATCATGGGAATAACACCAACTATATGGATCAGACGGGAGACATTAAGTTTGAAGCCAATGCAGAGTACCGATTTAACCTGGTAGGCAGTTTCAATGGAGCTGTTTTTCTTGATGCCGGAAATGTTTGGTTGATGAAGAATGACGAAGAACGTCCGGGAGCTAAGTTTAACTTGAAGGATTGTTGGAACCAGATAGCTTTGGGAACAGGATTTGGATTACGTTATGACATGGAGTTCTTGGTTCTTCGTTTAGATTTGGGTATAGCTTTGCATAGCCCATATAAGACGAGTAAGAGTGGATATTATAATATACCAGATTTTAAGGATGCCATGAGCCTTCACTTTGCTATTGGTTATCCATTTTAATGACACTAAAACTTTTTTAAATTTTTATAGATATGAAACCTACACTTTTTCTCCTGGCAGCAGGAATGGGAAGCCGCTATGGTGGCTTGAAACAGCTGGATGGTCTAGGACCTAACGGTGAAACAATCATGGATTATTCAATTTTCGATGCAATCCGTGCAGGATTCGGAAAGATTGTTTGGGTAATTCGTAAGGATTTCGAGGAGCAGTTCCGTTCTCAAATTTTAGCTAAATATGAGGGTAAGATCCCATGTGAACTTTGTTTTCAGAGTATTGATGATCTTCCAGAAGGGTTTAAATGTCCAAAGGGTCGTGTTAAACCATGGGGTACCAACCATGCAGTTTTAATGGGAAAGGATGTAATCAAGGAACCTTTCTGTGTAATCAACTGTGATGATTTCTACGGTTCAGATGCTTTCAGAGTTATTGGTAAGTTCTTAGCTGATCTTCCAGAAGGTGCAAAGAACCAGTATGCTATGGTGGGCTTCCGTGTGGCAAATACCTTGTCGGAGAATGGAACCGTGAGTCGTGGTATTTGCTCTAAGGATGAGAACGAGTGCCTGACTACTTGTGTGGAGCGTACTAAGATTGCCCGTGTGGAGGGTAAGTGTGCTTATCGTGCAGACAACAAGGATGATGGTGAATGGGTTAGCATTGAAGACAATACTCCTGTATCCATGAATATGTGGGGCTTCACCCCTGATTATTTCCAGTACAGTGAGGAGTATTTCAAGGAATTCCTGTCAGACCCAAAGAACATGGAAAACTTGAAGTCGGAGTTCTTTATTCCTTTGATGGTAAATAAACTGATTACTGAAGGAACCGCTACTTGCAAGGTTCTGGATACTACTTCTAAATGGTTTGGTGTAACTTATGCAGAAGACCGTCCTGATACTGTAGCAAGAATCAAGGCATTGGTGGACGCAGGTGAATATCCTTCAAAGTTGTTCTAATCAGTGCTAAATAAAAAGAACAAGCTCCAGATTTGGAGCTTGTTCTTTTTTATGGGTTATAATAACGTAGTAGGATCTGTATAAGGTAGGTTGAAGCACTCTGCTACAGCCTTGAAGGTGCATTTTCCGTCTGCGATATTCAGTCCAGGAAGCAAATCTACATTATCCTTGATGGCTTGTTTCCAGCCTTTATCAGCCAAAAGAACGGCATAAGGCAGTGTGGCATTGCTCAGGGCAAAAGTACTGGTGTTAGGGCAAGCACCTGGTATATTAGCTACACAATAATGAATGATGCCATCTACTGTATAAATAGGGTCGGAGTGAGTGGTAGGGTGTGAAGTCTCGAAACAACCACCTTGATCTATAGCTACATCCACTAGCACCGTGCCTTTTTCCATCAGTGACAGCATGTCCTTCGTAATCAAGTGAGGGGTGGTGGCACCTGGAACCAAGGCAGAACCTATCACTAAATCTACGGTAGGAAGTTCAGCTTTAATGTTAGCTTGAGTGGCAAATAGAGTCTTTACCCGAGGCATTACATCTGCAATGTAACGCAAACATGCCAAGCTATTGTCTGCGATAGTTACATCTGCTCCCATACCAGAAGCCACTCTGGCAGCAGCCCGGCCTACTCTACCTCCTCCAAGAATCAAAACTTTAGCAGGTTTAACTCCCACTACTCCTCCTAGAACTTTTCCTTTACCTCCAAAGGTTCTTTCCAAGAAATGCGCACCGTTCTGAATAGCCATTTTTCCAGCTACTTCACTCATCGGAATAAGAAGGGGTAGGGAACCATCCTTAGCTTTCACGGTTTCATAAGCAATGCAGATAGCCTTAGATTTTAGCATAGCCTCGGTGAGCTCATAGTCTGCAGCAAAATGAAAATAGGTGAATATGACTTGCCCTTCCCGAACCATGGCATATTCTGGCTCTACAGGCTCTTTTACTTTGACAATCATTTCTGATTTATCATAGACTTCCTTTTTGGTTCCCAATATAGTAGCACCGGCTTTTTCATAGGCATTGTCTGAAAAGCCGCTTTCTACACCAGCTGTTTTTTCCACATAAACAGTATGTCCATGTTTAACCAACTCTTCCACACCAGATGGAGTCATTCCTACTCGGAACTCCATGTTCTTGATTTCTTTTGGTATACCAATAATCATAGTGCTAGTTTTTTATAAGGTTAATTATTAGAGAAAGCTAACTCAATAGTCTGATAACCCAGGCTTTGCCTACAAAATTAATTAATTCGAAAAATAAAAACAACTTTTTTCTCTATTTTTAGAAACACATTTTGGAGAAAAATGAAGTTTTCCAGGAGTACACTTTCCATAATCTTGACAAAAAGGGCATTTTTAAAATGACCAAAATGACCATGACAATTGACCACTTTTCTAGGGAAAATTTTCTCTCCTTAAGGGAAAATATTTTTCTCCAGTTAGGGAGAAATTTCTAGCCTTCTAACCCTTTTCTGGAACTTCATCTTCCTTCCTGGTAAAATGTTTTTACAATCTGGCAGAGGAATATCATTTATTTTTTCAATCAAATTTAAGGATGATGTTTTTGTAAACTATAAATTATTTGTTACCTTTGCAGAAATTGTGTAATTAATTAAATCCATACAAAATGAAACTTGAAGGAAGAAGAACAAGCGACAATGTGGACGACCGCCGCGGTATGAGCGCTGGTAAGGTGGGTGGTTTAGGTATTGGTGGCTTGATTATAGTAGGCTTGCTTACTTGGATTATGGGTGGCAATCCATTGGACGTAATAAGCCAGAGTGGAGGATTCCCTCAGATTATAGGTGCAGATGGTGGTGAATATACTCCTACTGCCGAAGAGGAAGAACTGGCTCAATTCGCTAGTCAGATACTTGCTGGTACAGAAGACGTGTGGACAGAGCAGTTCAGAGCCATGGGTAAGCAGTATGTAGCTCCTAAGCTGGTTCTTTTCAAGAGTGCTATAACCAGTGGTTGCGGTAATGCTAGTTCTCAAACAGGACCGTTCTACTGCTCTGCAGACCAGTGTGTCTACATAGATTTGGATTTCTTCACAAACATGAGGAGGGATATTGGTGCTGATGGCGATTTCGCATATGCTTATGTTATCGCTCATGAGATAGGACATCATGTTCAGTATCTGCTGGGAACCTTGGGTCAGGCTCATCAGAAAATGGCTAGAGTGAGCCAGACTGAAAGTAACCAGATTAGTGTGCGCATTGAGCTTCAGGCTGATTATTACGCAGGCGTTTGGGCTTATCATGACAACCGGAAATTCGGTTCCCTGGAAGATGGTGACCTGGAAGAGGCTCTGAATGCGGCTAAGAAGATTGGTGACGACTACTTGCAGAAGAAGGCTCGTGGATACTCTGTTCCAGAGAGCTTTAACCATGGTACCAGTGAACAGCGTCACAGATGGTTGAAGAAGGGCTTGACTACAGGTAGGATAAGTGGTGGAGATACTTTCTCTATTGCCTATTCAGATTTGTAAAATTTATAAGGCTCTTCTTAACGGAGGAGCCTTTCTTAGTAATAAATGGCAGAAGAACAAGAATATATACATATTCGGGGGGCTAGGGTTAATAATCTGAAAAACATATCTGTAGACATCCCCCGAAATAAATTTGTGGTAATTACCGGACTTTCAGGTTCAGGAAAGTCTTCGTTGGCTTTCGATACGTTGTATGCGGAAGGCCAGCGTCGGTATGTGGAAAGCCTTTCCAGTTATGCTCGTCAGTTCTTAGGACGAATGAGTAAACCTGAATGCGATTTTATAGAAGGAATTCCACCAGCTATCGCTATAGAGCAAAAGGTTTCCAGCCGTAATCCTCGTTCTACAGTAGGAACCAGCACGGAAATCTATGATTACTTGCGTCTACTTTTTGCTCGGTTAGGAAAGACTTATTCCCCCGTGACGGGTGAAGTGGTAAAGCGGAATACGAACGAGGATTTGATAGAATGTATGCGTGGGTATTCCCGTGGAACTCGTTTCCTTATTTTGGCTCCTCTGGTCAGGAAATCCGGCAGAACTTTGGTAGAAAGTCTGGAAATCAGCCTGAAACAGGGCTTTTCCAGGATTGAAGTTCGGGGTGAGGTGGTTCGTATAGAGGATTATCTGGAGGAACTAAATGCGGCCAAGAAGGAAGAAGATGAAGAGAAGGTAAATCTGGTGGTAGCCCGTCTTACCGTAGATGATTCCAAGGAGAATCTGTCGCGTCTGGAAGATGCTGCGGAAACCGCTTTCTTTGAGGGAGATGGCACCTGTATGATGCGTTTTCTCCCAGCTGGCATTCTTCACACCTTCTCCACCTATTTTGAGGCCGATGGAATAAAGTTTGAGGAGCCTTCGGACCAGATGTTTTCATTTAATTCCCCACTGGGTGCATGCCCTACTTGCGAGGGTTTTGGCCGGATTATGGGTATAGATGAGGGGCTGGTTGTCCCTAATCGTGGACTCAGCATCTACGATGGTGCTGTGGTTTGCTGGAGAGGGGAGAAGATGGGAGAGTGGCTGAAGGAATTCATCCGCAGAGCAGAAAAATACAACTTCCCGATATTCACCCCTTATTATGAGCTGAACCGTGACCAACTGGATTTACTTTGGCACGGAACGGTGAATGGGAAAAAGGTGGAAGAGGTTTGTATAGATACGTTCTTCCAAATGGTGAAGGAGAATCAGTACAAGATTCAATACCGGGTTATGCTGGCTCGTTACCGGGGAAAAACTACTTGCCCTACGTGCCATGGAACCCGACTGAAGAAAGAAGCTAGCTATGTGAAGATTGCTGGTAGGAGTATTTCAGATTTGGTGGATCTGCCCATTTATGACCTCTGTGAATTTTTCAAGAACCTTAAATTCACGGAACGCGAAGAAAAGATTGCCAGTCGTTTGATGGAGGAAATAAATTCACGTCTCCAATTCTTGTGTGATGTGGGTTTGCAGTATCTCACCTTAAATCGGTTGAGCAACAGTCTCTCTGGTGGTGAAAGTCAGCGTATAAATCTGGCTACCTCCTTGGGAAGCAGTTTGGTGGGTAGTCTTTATATCTTGGATGAGCCTAGTATCGGTCTTCATAGCAGAGACACGGATAGGCTGGTTAAGGTGCTTCGTCAACTGCAGCAATTAGGAAATACTGTGGTAGTGGTGGAGCATGATGAAGATATCATCCGGAAGGCAGATTATATCATCGATATCGGGCCGAAGGCTGGTCGTCTGGGAGGTGAAATCGTGTACCAGGGAGACATGAGTGACCTTCAGAAGGAATCGAATAGCTATACAGTCCGCTACCTGCTAGGAGAGGAGACCATTCCAGTTCCAAGTAGCAGAAGGCCTTGGAACAGAAGCATAAAGGTTACTGGTGCACGTCAGAATAACCTGAAAGGTATAGATGTGGAATTTCCGTTGAATGTACTTACAGTGGTTACTGGAGTCAGTGGAAGTGGAAAATCCACCTTGGTTCGTGACATACTCTACAATGCCTTAAAACGCAGTATGGATGAGAATGCGGATCGTCCTGGAGAGCATGTCAGCCTGGAAGGAGATCTGGATGCTGTCAAGTTTGTAGATTTCATAGATCAGAATCCTATTGGAAAATCTACTCGTTCCAATCCTGTAACCTATTTGAAAGCTTATGATGAGATTCGGAAACTGATGGCTTCACAGCCTTTAAGTGAGCAAATGGGTTATACCCCAGCTCATTTCTCTTTCAATACAGAAGGAGGGCGTTGTGAGGAGTGTAAAGGCGAGGGAACAGTAACTGTGGAGATGCAGTTCATGGCCGATTTGGTTCTGGAGTGTGAAAGTTGTCACGGGCATCGTTTCAAGAATGAAATTTTAGAGGTGAAATTTCATGATAAGAATATCTACGATATGCTGAACATGACCGTCAATCAAGCTATCGAATTCTTCTCAGAGAATAATCAGCCTCGTATAGCCCAACTTCTGAAGCCTTTGCAAGACGTAGGTCTGGGGTACATCAAGCTGGGTCAGAGTAGTAGCACGCTTTCCGGAGGTGAAAATCAGCGTGTCAAGTTGGCCTATTATCTGGCTATGGAAAAGAAGGAACCAACCTTATTCATCTTCGATGAACCTACCACAGGTCTTCATTTCCATGATATTAAAAAACTTTTGGAGGCTTTTGATGCGCTTATCAAAAGAGGTCATTCCTTGATAATAATAGAGCACAATATGGAGATAATCAAATGTGCAGACTGGGTTATTGACCTTGGCCCTGAAGGTGGAAATAAGGGAGGCTATTTAGTAGCTACAGGCACACCAGAAACTATAGCAACTTGTGAAAAGAGCTATACTGGTCAGTTCTTAAAAGAAAAATTAAAAAAGTAAAGTAGTATGATAAAACTAAAGTACCTTTTACCTATTGCATTGTTTTTACTATGTATGTATGCATCTGCACAGCCCAAACGAGAGTTTCGTGGTGCATGGATACAATGTGTAAATGGCCAATTTCAGGGGATGGGAACTCAGCAAATGAAGCAGACATTAACCCTTCAGCTTGATGAACTGCAGCGCTGTGGTATTAATGCCATCATGTTTCAGGTACGCCCTGAAGCCGATGCCCTATATTCTTCTAGATTAGAGCCTTGGAGTCGTTTCCTGACAGGAGTACAAGGCCAGGCCCCTAATCCATACTGGGATCCATTGGAGTGGATGGTGGAGGAGTGCCATAGGCGAGGTATGGAAATCCATGCTTGGTTGAACCCTTATCGTGCTAAAACCAAGGGTACTCAAGCATTGGCATCTACTCATCTGTATTTTAAGCATCCAGAACGTTTCTTCTGGTATGATGAGATGCTTATTTTTGACCCAGGTCAGGAAGTAAATCGCAAGTATTTTTGTTCTGTGATACAAGACATTGTGAGCCGATATGATGTGGATGGAATTCATATAGATGATTATTTTTATCCGTATCCTGTACCAGGAATTAGCATCCCAGATGAGAACTCATTTGCAGCTAATTCCAGAGGTTTTACTGATATAGCAGATTGGCGTCGTGATAATGTGAACCTTTTGATTAAGGATATTCATCAGATGATTCGTACCCAGAAACCTTGGATTAAATTCGGAGTTTCCCCTTTTGGAATTTATCGCAATCAGCGTTCAGATTCTAGAGGTAGCAATACAAATGGCACTCAAAATTATGATGACTTATATGCCGATATCCTAAAATGGATTGATGAAGGTTGGGTGGATTATACGATACCTCAAATTTATTGGGAGATTGGACATAATGCTGCAGATTATGATATATTGATTCGTTGGTGGAATCGTTTCGCATCAAAGCGTCCTTTGTTTATAGGGCAAGATGTCATGCGTACTGTAAGAGCGGCAGACCCTGTAGATCCTTCTATTAATCAAATGTTTCGTAAATACGAATTACAGCGTAGTTTGAATAACATACAAGGTTCTTGCCAGTGGCCTGCTAGTAGTGTGGTAGAAAATGCTGGAGGATATGCTGATGTTTTGAAGACGCGTTATCATAAATATCCAGCCTTACAGCCATTGATGCCTTTTATTGATAATAAAGCCCCTAAAAAAGTCTCCAAGCTGAAACCTGTGTGGATTGATGGAGATTATGTGTTGTTCTGGCGAGTTCCGAAGTATAAGGATGAAATGAACCGTGCCGTTCGATATGTTGTCTATAAATTCAACAGAGGGGAGAAAATAGATTTAGAGGATGCATCTCGGATAGTAGCCATCACTTCAAACAATTTTTATCAATTGCCATACGAGCATGGTGTGAAACAATATGTTTATGTGGTAACAGCATTAGATCGTATGAGTAATGAGTCCAAGGTTGCTAAGAAGAAAGTGAAATTATAAATGAAAAAGAAAAGCCCTGAAGTTATCTTCAAGGCTTTCTTTTTTATTATTAAAATAGGATAAATCCTGCAAAAGCACAAAGGCATATCATTTTAATGGGGTGGATTTTGAAATAGCGTGTTCCTACAAATGTAGCAATGAACAATGCTACACTAATCCAAAATTGCCACATGCTAATATCTGGAGAAGAAAAATTCTCCTTGGTCATCAAACAGAGGGCTGCAGCTGCCAATAAACCTACCACTGCTGGACGAAGGCCACTTAATACCATCTCCACCACGGGGTGCTTACGATACTTCATCAGGAACATGCTGATGGTGAGCATCAGTATGAAAGAAGGCAGCATTAAAGAGAATGTTGCAACTGCACTACCAAGCACTCCAATCCATTCATTTGCGTTAGGATTAATAGTCATGTCATTCATTAGGGCTGTATAGCCACAGTAAGTTGCAGAGTTGATTCCCACAGGCCCAGGAGTCATCTGGCTCACAGCTATAATGTCGGTAAATTCAGATGAACTGATCCATCCGTTTTTACGTACCACTTCATCTTGAATGAAACTGATCATGGCATAACCACCACCAAATCCGAACAACCCTATTTTAAAGAAGGAGAGAAATAATTTTAGAAATATCATATCATTCCTTTTTTAATCATTGTCATCACGAGCTCTGCGTGGGTCGAACATATCAAACAAACTGGGTTCTTCTCCCTTTTGACGTCGTTCTTCCTGCTTACGCATTTCTGCTTCTTCTTGAGCCTTTGCTGCTTTAACTTTAGCTTCTTCTATACGCTTTTGGGCTTCAGCCTCTTTCTTAATGGCTTTTTCCTTTTGACGTTGTGCTTCTTCTATTTCAGCCTGAATCTTTTTTACCTCTTTTTCTTTTTCTTTGGCTTTTCTGATGGCTTCATCAGCCAGCACAGACGGGTCCTCCTGTTCTGCTTTCTTGTCTTCTGTGTAGAATCTGCCATAAAGATAGCCTCCAATACCAGCAAGAATGATGACAGACACTGGAGAGAACCCTAATAACCAGATAAGCAATGCACTGACTACAGGAATCCAAATAGTATAACGGTTTATCTTTGCATCCTTGGCTAATTTGAAAGTAGGCACTGCTATCAGTGCTACAACAGCAGGACGAATGCCTTTGAAAATGCTCTCTACTATTCTGTTATCTTTGAATTGCTGGAAGAACATGGCAATAAACAGAATAATGAGAAAAGAGGGAAGAATACAACCTAAAGTCACCACAATGGCTCCAGGTATCTTTCGCAGTTTATAGCCGATGAAGATACTTATGTTGACAGCAAACACACCTGGGGCACTTTGGGCTACTGCCACCAAGTCCAGGAACTCTTGAGGGTCAATCCATTTCTTCTTCCCTACGACTTCAGCTTCTATGAGAGGAATCATGGCATATCCTCCTCCCAAAGTAAAGGCTCCAATCTTGGCAAAGGTTAGAAAACTGTCAATATAGATATTCATCTTTTATTTCTTATTAGCTTCAATCCATTTACGGGCATTGATGAAAATTTCCATCCATGGAGTAACCTGATCTGAGTTTCTACGCTCTGCAGGATAATAAGCACACTGCCATGGGAAGAATGAGCGCTCTGGATGAGGCATCATGGCTACATGACGACCATCGGCACTTGCAATACCAGCAACATTATAGTCTGATCCATTAGGATTTGCAGGATAACCTTCATAACTGTATTTCAAGACCACGTTGTAGTGATCCTCTGGAAGTGGAAGGTGGAACTTACCTTCTCCGTGAGCTGCCCAGATACCCAGTTTACTGCCACTTAAACTACCCAGCATTACACTACGGTTGGTTTGAACAGTAAGGCCGATGAAACCACATTCAAACTTATGAGAATCGTTGTGAAGCATCTTGCTCTTCTTCTTGTCTGTAGGATTAATCAGGCCGAGTTCAACCATCAGCTGACAGCCATTGCAGACTCCTAGTGAGAGTGTATCCTCACGTGCATAGAAGGCATCCAGTGCAGCCTTAGCCTTTGGGTTATAAAGGAATGCACCAGCCCATCCCTTGGCACTTCCAAGAACATCGGAATTGGAGAATCCACCACAGAAAACGATGAGGTTCACATCTTCCAAAGTTTCACGTCCGCTGATGAGGTCGGTCATCATGACATCTTTCACGTCGAAACCAGCCAGATACATCATGTAAGCCATTTCACGCTCGCTATTTGTTCCCTTCTCACGGATTACAGCTGCATGAATGCCTGTAGGAGTTCTGCGGTCTGGGTCTAGACCCATCTGTTTCAGTTTACCAGAGAAATTCTTGCTGATGACCCATTCCAAAGGCTGCTGTTTATAGTTGGTGAAGCGCTCCTTAGCTTTTCCGTTGAAGCTTTGCTTACGATCCAGCAGGTATGAGCTGCTGTACCAAACATCGCGCAGATAGTCGATACCAAACTGATAAGTTGCCTCATCTTTAGTGAGTAAGATATGGCGTTCATCGGTAGGTTTACCCAGTTTTACGTAGCCTATACCTGCATCTTCCAGCAGTTTCTTTACTTCACTCTTGTGCTTGTCGTTTATCTGAATGACTACACCTGGGTTTTCTGCGAACAGAATCTTAACCAGATCATCGCTCTTGATGCCATTGAGGGAGATTTCCAGACCACCTTCTGTATTTGCGAAGCACATTTCCAGCAGGGTAGTAATCAAACCACCGGCAGAAATATCGTGACCAGCTAGAATGTAACCCTTGTTGATGAGAGCCTGAACGGCATTGAACGCATCACGGAAGTATTCCGGATTCTTCACGGTAGGCACGTCGTCACCCACCTTATTGTAGCTTTGTGCGAAAGCACTTCCACCCAGTGCCAGATGGTCAAAACTGAAGTCGATGTGATACAGGGTGGTTTTTGGGTCATTGACTAAGACAGGAGATACCACCTTCTTGATGTCGCTCACCTGACCACCAGCACTGACGATGACAGTACCCGGGCTGATGATTTTCTCACCTGATGGGTATTTCTGGGTCATGGACAGGGAGTCCTTACCTGTAGGAACATTGATTTCCAGCTCACAGCAGAAGTCGCTTAATGCCTTCACTGCGGTGTACAGACGAGCATCTTCACCCTCCTGTGCACGGCAAGGCCACATCCAGTTGGCAGAAAGGCTGACGCTGTCCAGTCCTTCCTCCAGTGGGGCCCATACTATATTGGTTAGCGATTCAGCTACGGAAAGCACGGAACCTGCAGCTGGATTAGCCAATGCTGCCTGTGGAGCATGTCCTAATGCCGTAGCAATTCCCTTTACTCCTCTGTAATCCAGGGCTACTACACCGCAGTCGCTCAGTGGCAACTGAATCTCTCCCTGGCACTGCTGACGTGCAATCTTTCCAGTTACGGCACGGTCTACCTTGTTGGTCAACCAGTCCTTACATGCCACTGCTTCCAGCTGTAAAACTCGTGCCACCTTCTCGCTAAGGTTCTTTTCGTCGTATTTTACATCCTCGTAGTGATGTTCCACGGTGTTGTCACGCATGATGGTCTTAGGAGATGAACCGAACATCTGCTCCACCTTCAGGTCGAACGGACGGACGCCATCGGCCTGCTCGAAGCTGAAGCGAGCATCACCGGTAGTTTCACCTACGGTGTACATTGGAGCGCGTTCACGGTCGGCTATCTGCTTCACATGCTCTATGTGCTCCTGGTCTATCAGCAGACCCATACGCTCCTGGCTCTCATTAGCGATGATTTCCTTGGCACTCAAGGTCTTGTCGCCAATAGGCAGCTTGTCCATGTGAATCAGTCCTCCGCACTCCTCAACCAGCTCGGAGAGGCAGTTCACGTGACCAGCTGAACCATGGTCGTGAATAGAAACGATAGGGTTAATATCCTCCTCGCAGAGAGAACGAACCAGGTTGTAAGCACGCTTCTGCATCTCAGGGTTAGCACGCTGAACGGCATTCAGCTCTATACCACTGCTGTAACGTCCTGTTTCTACGGAAGAAACGGAACCACCACCAAGACCGATGCGGTAGTTGTCACCACCCACCACTACTATCTTATTTCCTTTCTGAGGAGTGCCTTTCAGGCAGTCGCGCTTCGTGCCGTAGCCCACTCCACCAGCTAGCATAATCACCTTGTCGTAACCGTACTTGGTATCCTTCTCATTCTCCTGATGCTCAAAAGTGAGAACAGAACCGCAAATCAGAGGCTGACCAAACTTGTTACCGAAGTCACTGGCACCGTTGGATGCCTTGATAAGAATCTGCTCTGGAGTCTGGTACAACCATTCACGTACAGGAAGGATGTCTTCCCATTCACGACCTTCCTCCGTGCGAGGGTAGGAGGTCATGTACACAGCGGTACCTGCTAAAGGCCAGCTACCGGTTCCACCACCCATACGGTCACGGATTTCTCCACCTGTTCCGGTAGATGCACCGTTGAAAGGCTCTACCGTGGTAGGGAAGTTGTGTGTCTCTGCTTTCAGCGAAATCACAGACTCTATATCCTTGATTACGAAGTAGTCTGAAGTGGCATGTGTCTTAGGAGCGAACTGCTCTACTACCGGTCCCTGAGAGAATGCCACATTATCTTTATAGGCAGAAATAATGTGGTGTGGGTTCTCCTTGGTGGTCTTCTTAATCATCTGGAACAGAGAAGACTCTTTCTCTTCACCGTCGATGATGAAGGTTCCACCGAAAATCTTATGACGACAGTGCTCAGAGTTAATCTGGGCGAAGCCGAAGACCTCAGAGTCGGTCAACTTCCGTCCCAGGTCTTTCTCCACCTTCAGCAGGTAATCCATCTCTTCCCGACTCAGGGCCAAGCCTTCCTGCTCATTATACTCTTCCAGATTATCTACGAAAATGATAGGCTGAGGCTTGATGTTCACTGTGAAGATATCTTGGTTCAGCCCCTTGTACATGCGCTGAAGCATGGGGTCATAATCGGCGTTCTCATCCTTTACTGGGAAGTACTCTTCGATACGTACGATGCCTTCCAATCCCATGTTTTGGGTGATTTCTACGGCATTGGTACTCCATGGGGTAACCATTTCCCGACGAGGGCCGATGAAAAATCCAGCTAGTTCTTCTGCTGCTTCTGCGGTGGCATCACCGTAAAGCCAACAAAGTTTTTCAATATCTTCCTGGGTAAGCTTATTCTCAGACTGTGTGGCAATAATACTTTTGCCTGGTGTGAGGAAAAAATGGATCATAAAATACTCTAAGTTTAATTTCAGCGCAAAGTTACCACCTTTTAATAAATAAACCAAAGAAAACCCATTCAAAGTTGCTTTATTTTTAGGCTTTTGAAGGCCTACACCTTTTTTAGTGTGATGAGGCTCCCGTAACTTCTTGTAGATGTGAACGAATTAAAAATTGTGTGCGTTAACATTAAAATCTGTTAAATATTGCGCTGTTTTCGCACACAGCGCTTGCAGAATAGAAAAATACTCCTACCTTTGCATTGTGTTTTTCATAGTATTAGATTTAAGGTTAACAAAGGTT
>AUXO011371401.1_pt1 | contig 27037 bp, 28 predicted proteins | sample 768731 | NCBI WGS metagenome assembly AUXO01 (sample SAMN02715735, study PRJNA202380) | gut metagenome | biome: sheep rumen | host: Ovis aries | place: New Zealand: Palmerston North
CATAGTCCTAAAATGATTAATATGATTTTAGAAAATGGTTATATGCACAAAAGAAATGGAGTAAAGATAAAAAAACATATTGATAATAAACCTATATATGGTATATGGCAGTATGATGTACCAAGCGATGAAGATTTTAATGAAATATTAATAGTGCATTGTGGAGATAAATTATACGAAGTATCAACTGATTTTACAGTACAAACACAAGTAATGAGTGGTTTAGCAGAACAAGACTCATACGGAATGTTTATGGATGATAAATTAATAATTCTTGATGGTAGAAGAGCTATAATATATGGTAAATATAATGGAGTTTATGGACCTCAATATATGGACCAAGTAGCTTATATTCCTACTACAACAGAAGCTTTAAATCCAGACGGTACTAGTGGTACATTAATTGAATCTGCTAATATGATGACTCCATATAGAATTAATACATTTATTAGTGACGGAACGAGTACTGTTTATCATACTGATTCTAAAACTATAGGTACTGGTATAGGTGATACTAAAGTATGGAAATTAAATGCTACTACTGGAGAATGGGATTTAATGGATTCAGGCGCTTATACTGTAGCTAGTAATAATACTATTACTTTTTATGAACCTATTGAAGCTACTCCAATAACAGGAGCTCCTAATGTAAAAATATTATTTAAATCTACTACTGAAGATTTAGCTAATAGAATAAATAAATGTAGATTTTGTGCTCCATTTGGTTATAGAGGAAATAATCAATCTATGTTTTATTCTGGAAATCCTGATGTTCCTAATTGCGATTGGCATTCTGATATAGGACTTGGAATAATTGTTGACCCAACTTATGTACCTGATGATACTTTCACTGTAATAGGTTCTCAACCTATAATTGGTTATTTGAGACTTTCTAATGGTACTTTAGCTATATTAAAAAAATTAAGTGATTCAGATTGTAGCATTTATTATAGAACATCTAATACTTATAATAATTATTATGTCTATCCATTAATTAAAGGAACTAAAAATGTAGGATGTTTATCTAATTATACATGCGTAAATATAAGAAATGCTGATTTATTTTTAAGTGAGCAAGGAGTATGTGCAGCCGTAACTGATGATGCAGATTCTGCTTTAGAAAGATACGCTGATAATAAATCGTATTATATAAATAAAAAGTTATTAACTGAGAGCGATCTGGATAATGCTAGAGCGATAGGAATAAACGACTATTATTATTTATTTATTAATAATAAAGTATACGTAGGAGATAGCGCTAAGTTAACTCAAACTGCTAATAATACTATTTATCAATATCAATGGTATTTGTTTGATAATATACCTGTGAGAAATGTAATGAGATGGAATAATGACATTGTTATGGGAGATAATAATGGTAATATAAAAATGTTTGGTACTGATTATGTAGATGAATTAGATGTAGGAGTTACACAAAACGTAGCATGCTATTTTGAAACTATACCTTTAGATTTTTCAAATCCTATCATAGCTAAAACTACAAGAAACTTTTTATTAAATTATATAGCTGAAGAAAATACTAAATTTGATTTTGGTTATAGAACTATCGATGAAGAAGAAGTAGTATCTGAAACTATTTATAAATTAGTTGATGGTAATATGCCTAATGATAATACTGAAGAAATAAATTATCCGTATGGAACTCAATTAAATTTTGATACTACTAAAGTACCTAGTACAAGTAGTTCTTATGGTATTAGTGGTTATTATTATGGAACACAAACTGCTACCGCTAAAAATTTTATAGGTTTTTATAAACCTGAAGATGGAAATATTATGTTAGGTATATTTAATATAGATGTGACTGATAGTGAAAATCCTATAATTACTCCAATTAAAATATTTTATGATACAGAATATAGATATACTAAATTTATCATAAAAAAATTATTACATGGAAAATTATTAGATATAAATACTGACACTGGTATTCCTTCTCTTAATTTAATAAGTTTAAATTTTAATGATATTACTTTAGGAGACCCAATATTAAATAAAATACCGCAAACATTGAGAGTAAAAGAAAAAGCTAGAAAAATAATGTTTTTAAAATTATATATTAAATCTACTGAATTAGCATGTGAATTTGACAGAATGTATATAGAATATAGAAAAGCTGGAAAATATAGAGGTGAGTAATTATGAATCAACCTAATTATTTGAATTGGCCACAATTTGATGATGAAGTAGCTAATAAAGCGTATGTAGATTCTAAATTACAAGATATAGATACTGGAGAGATTAAAAGAGAGTTGAGAACTTTATCTAGTACTGTAGCACTACAATCTACTAGTATAAATAACTTAACTCTTAATAAATTAGACAATTCGGTATTTAATAACTTTATAGAAAATCAATATAATCCTTTAGCTGCTAATGTAGATTCAAAAATAGAATCATTTTATCAAAATACCGATCCTTCTACTTCGTGGAGTACTTTATTAGAAAAGAGTACTCATAAAGGAGATATATGGTATGATACTGCTTCACAACGAACTTATGTTTATTATGAAGATACAAGTACTAGTCCTACAAGTTATTACTGGCAATGGCAAAATGTTCCTACATCTTTAATTGATACAGTTGATGGCAAAGGTACTATATTTGTTGGTACAGATATTCCGAGTAATCCTACTGAAGGAGATTTATGGTTTAAGAGTGTTGAAGAGGGAATATATACTTATGTAAATAATGAATGGTTAGAATATAATAAATATACAGATGATACGGCCGCAAATGAAGCTATTACACAAGCTAATGACTTAGCTGACGATTTAGAACTATTAGAATCTGATTTACACAATAATTATGTTACTACTCAGACTTTTAATAATGAAACAGGTACATTAAGTACTAAAGTAGGAGTTATAGAAAGAGATTATGTAAAAACTACTACTTTAGATCTAAAGTCAGATGAATTTCAAATAGCTATAGAAAATGCTCAAACTGCTGCTGATAATGCTCAAGGAGATGTTAATACTATAAATACTACTTTACATAACTACTTTACTTTTGCTGATAATGGTTTAACTATAGCTGTAGGAAATAGTGGTATCAAATTAAAATTAGATAATGATAGTATAGATTTTATGAATGGAGATAAAATGATAGCTACTTGGAAAATAACTAATGGAGATATAGCTTCTTCTACTCTTAATTTAGGACAATATCAATTTACTACTAGAGGTTCAGGTAGCAATATGTCTTTAGACTTTAAACATATATAAGAGGTGATTATATGGAAAAAATGAAATTAGATATTCAAAAGTTTGCTTCTAATGGTTGTACTGTAACAGTAAAAAGTATTACTCAAGATATAGTAAATAATAAATCTACTATTACTATACATGGTAAATTAACTACTAGAGGTTCTTCATATAACTATGGTGGAGCATATATGCAACCAACAATTAGTAATCAACCTATAGTAGGAAGTCAAACAGCATCGCAAACTTTATCTAAGAAAAAATATAGTATAGGTCCAAACGGTACTAAAGAAGATGATTGGACTTTTGAAGTATATCATAATAGTGATGGTTCTTGTCCTACATTAACTATTAAAATAAAGTGGTATATATCTGATAGCACTAATGGCACTGCTACTTTAAGTGGAGGTTATAAACCTGATACTATTCCTAGAGCAAGTTCAGTAAGTGCTAATAATGGAGCATTAAATCAATCTTTGACTATTAATATTGATAGAAAAAATGATGCATTTACTCATACTTTAAAATATGTGTGTGGTGATACTGAAGGTTGGATTAAAGATATTAATAATAAAGTAGGAACTAGTGCTACATGGATTCCGCCATTATCTTTGGCTAATCAGAATCAATCTGGAGATTCAGTTTCATGTAGAATATATTGTCAAACATATAATGGTTCTACAGCAATAGGAAGTGCAACTTATAAAGATATTACTTTATCTATTCCAACTATGAATCCTATAGCATCATTAGATTCAGCAACTGATAGTAATTCTTATAAAAATACTTACGGAGTATTTATACAAAATAAATCTAAAATACATACTGTTTTATCTGGAACTCCTCAATATACTACTATAAATACATATAGTTGGCAAATTAGAAAAAATAATTCAAGCGGTACTCTTTTAGCTAGTGGTTCTACTTCTAGTATCGACTATACTCCTACAGAAGGTGGAACACTATATATATCTGGTACAGTTAAAGATAAAAGAGGTAATTCTGGTTCTACATCTACTACTATTTCTGTTGCTCCATATTTTGCTCCTAAATGTTCACTAGCTGTATCTAGAACTAATAGTATTAGTGCTAGTTATACTGCTACTGGTTCAGGAATGACTATAGATAATACTAATTATACTAAAAATGAAGTAACTTATATTTTGACAAGAGGTTCTACACAAATAGCATCTTGGAATGGAAGTTCATTAAATCAATCTGGAATAGATTCTATTTCAGACCAAAGTTATACTTATACTTTGATTGCACAAGATACTATATCTGGTGTAACTGATACTAAAACAGTAACTATTTCTACTACATTTACTCTTATGAATTTTAATTCTACAGGTTATGCTATGGCTATAGGTAAAGCTAGTGAAGCTACTGGAACTTCTAAATTATTGGAAATAGCTATGCCGACTATACATAGTGACCAAATTATATTAAATACTCCTACAGATATTTATTCAGGTATGTCTGTTAATAGTAGCAATAGGAATGAGGCAACAATACAATATACAAAAAGTAGTGATACTTCAAAGTCTTGGGTAGCAGGTTATGGTCCTGCTGGATTTGATGGTTTTGCAATTTATAGTCATGAAACAGGGCAAAATGTATTCACTGTTGATAAAGATGGAAATTGCGAAATAAAAAGTGCATTAAGAACTAAACAAGCAGGTAATGTGGCTACACAAACATTAGGAACAGGATTACAAATAAAAGAAGCAGATTTTAGTGAAGCACCTAATAATGGGATAGTTTTAGAATATAGTAAATATAGTGGTTGGGGAGGACAATTATATATTCCTGATAATTCAGACCAAGGAGTTTTTTATAATGGTTGGAGTAATGGAGCAAGAGGTACATGGAAAAAATTAGCATTTGAAGAAGATACAGGATTTCAAACTTTAACACTAGAAACAGGATTTGAACATTTAAGTTGGAATAATTTGATTTATAGAAAAAGATGTGGGATTGCAACTATTATGGGTGCAGTCACAACAACAGCCACAACAACATGGGGGAAATTGATAGCAAATATACCTAGTAGTATTATTCCTGCAAGAGAAATAAATATTGCTTGTAGGACAGATTACTCACAATTAATGAAAATTGCAATTACAACTAGTGGTACAATTATTATTCTAGACATGAACGACGGCTCACAACTACCAGCAAATCAAAATATATTTATTTATGCAACTTATATAGTATAAGGAGAACATGATGGTAACTTTTATAATAGGATTAATAATTATATTTATCACTTTATTTATATATTGTTTAATTAAAATAAGCAGCGAAGCTTCTAAAAAAGAAGAACATTATAAATAATATTTAGCATATAATATTAATAAGAAAGGAGAATAAATATATGGAAAGTACTCTTACTGCTATTATAGGTGGCTTATGTACTGCTATACCTTCTATATTAGCTACTGTTACTCTTAATAATAAAAATCAAGCTGTAATAAATACTAAATTAGATGAGAATTTAAAATTAATGGAATATAGAATAAATGAACTATCTAAAAAACAAGACAAATATAATAACGTCTTAGGAAGAATGGCTATATTAGAAAATGACCAAAAAAATTTAAGCAAAGAGTTAGATAGTATTAGTGAAAGGATTAAATAATAATGGACGAAAATGAAGATACTACTTTAGCTATGCTAGTATTAAAGCAATATAAAGATTTGACTAATATATTAGAAAAAAATAATAAACGATTAGTTACTATAATTATAATTTTGACTGCTATTATAGGATTATTTGTTGGAGGATTAGTTTATGTTGTTACTAATTATGATATTGCTTATGACGAAGTGGCTATTGATGGAAGTAATAATAATTATAATGAACAAATAACTGGAGATGTATATAATTGGCATTAGAGTAAGAAAACTTAGAACTATTAAACGAACTCCTAAAGCAAATAAAAAAGTAATTAGAATACGTAAGAAAAGAAAATAATATGTATAGATTTGAATTTTCTAAAAAAGAATTAGATATTCTAGCAGATAAAGCTTTACTTAATGATTTGCAAAAATCTATAATAGAATATAAAATAAAAGATTATAGTAATGTTAAAATAGCAGATTTAACTGGTTGGAGTACTTCTAAAATCTCTAAAGAAATAAATAAAATAGTAAATAAATTAATGAAGGTATTATAACCGTATAAAAATCGTATAAAAATCGTATAAGAACTGAATAATTTTCAGTTCTTTTTTAATGTTATAATTTAATTGTAAATAAACTAAGGAGAGTGATAATATGTACAATAATTATAATCCATATTATAATCAATTACCTCAAACTAGATTAAACACTTTTGAACCAAATTATAATAGGAATATTTTACAAGGAAGGTCTGTAGATAGTATTGATGTAGTTAAAGCTATAGAAGTACCATTAGATGGAAGTATTAGTTACTATCCATTAACTGATGGAACTGCTATTTTGACTAAAAAATTACAACCTGATGGAACTAGTAAAATAATTATTTTTAAACCTGTAGAAGATTCAATTGACGATATTAAATATATAACTAATAAAGATTTAGACGATATTAAAAACGATATTAAAGATTTAAAAAAGAAATTAAAAAGTATAAAAAAGGACGATGAGGAAGATGATGAATAGTATTAATTTTATTAAAAATTTTATAAACAATCCTCAACAATTAGTTATGAAAATGCTAGCTAATAATACTAATCCAATTTTTAATAATTTGATTAAAATGGCTAATGCTGGTGATACTAAAGGAGTAGAAGAATTTGCTAAAAATATAATGAAAGAAAAAGGTATGGATTTTAATAAAGAATTTTCTAATTTTATGACTAACTTTAAATAACAGTATTGGTTTTATATATAATTCGCGAGTCCAATACATTTATAGAAAGGAGAAATAGAATGGAAGGAAGTCTAAGTCCTGCTGACGTAGCTGTATTATCTGGAAATCGTAACGGAAGTGGTTATGGATTCGGAGATGGTGGAGCTTGGTGGATTATTATTTTCTTAATCTTTGCTATGGGATGGAGAGGTAATGGTTTTAACGGAAACGATGGTGGAAATAGTGGAATGCCTTATTATATTAATAATGATGTTCAACGTGGTTTTGACCAAAGTGCTCTTCTTAATGGTATTACTGGAATAAATAATAGTTTATCAGATTTATCTAGACAAGCTTGTGACAATAGATTTGATGTAGTAACAGCTATTAATAATTCAGGTTTTGAAAATAGAACTGGATTAATGAGCTTACAAAGTCAATTAGCACAATGCTGCTGTGATAATAGAGCATCTATAGCTGATTTAAAATATACTGTAGCTACTGAAAACTGTGCCGATAGAGAAGCTTTAAGTAATGGAATTAGAGATATAATTACTGCTAATACTGCTAATACACAAGCTATATTAGATAAATTATGTGCTCAAGAAATTGAAGCTAAAAATGATACTATCGCTCAATTAAGAACTCAATTAAATATGGCTAATCTTGCAGCTAGTCAAAGTGCTCAAAATAATTTAATCACTCAAGGCTTTGCTAATGAAGTAGATGCTTTATATAATAGATTAAATTCATGCCCAGTACCATCTACGCCAGTATATGGAAGAACACCTATCTTTACTTGCAACAATAGTTGCGGATGTGGTGGTTCAAATTTTATTTAAGTAAGACCTTATTAGGAAACTCGTTTGAGAACTTACTATACAGAGGATAGCTAAGTTCTATCCTCTTTTAATTTTATGAAAGGAGAAAATATGATACAAAGTGTACAAGAATTACCTTTAACTTTGACAAATAACTCTGCTGCTATAACATTTGCTAATGACGATATAAGAAGTAGAAGTGCTAATTGTCAATGTGGAGGATGGCTTCAACATCAAGAAGGAAGTCCATTATATCAAATATTAGATGGAGGTTATTACGAAGTAAGTTTAAATTCTAATATCTCAAGTGCTACTGCTGGAAGTGTAGCTTTAGGTTTATATCAAGATGGTATTTTAGTACCTGGTACTACTGCTATTACTGAAATTACTACTGCTGGAATACCAGAAAATATATCTTTTAGCAAAGTAATAAAAGTATGTGGTAGAGCTAATGCTACTTTAACTATTGCTAGTGTACCTAGTATACCTAACTTATCTACTAATGTAGGTATAGATACTGAAACTCCAATTATACAAAGTGCTAATTTAATAATTAAAAGATTATCATAGGAGGTATATATGGAAGAAGAAAAAGAAAAAACATGGTGTGATGCGATTATTAAAGAAACTGAAACACAAATAGAAACTATAAAAAATGAGCATATAAATGTTAATAATATTGACTATTTATATAAATTAGTTGATATTCATAAAGATTTAAAAAATGAAGAATATTGGAAGGAGAAAATAGAAAGTATGAAATATAGATATGGAAATTATGGAAACTATGGAGCTTATGGTAGAAGAAACTATAGAGAAAATAATAACTATGGTGACTATGGTGCTAGAGGAAATTATAGAGGTGAAGAGGCTTTAGATGGAGTATATGAAGCATATAGAGCTTATAGTGAAAGTGGAAGTTATGGTACTCAAGATAACATGCAGAAAATAGAAATGATGACTGATAACTTAATGGATTTCGTAAATCATGTAAAGAAAATAGCTAAAACACCAGATGAAAGACAATTTATTGACAGAAAAATACAAGAACTAAGTGATATGTAATGTATAAATTTTACAATGCTAATGCTATTGGTAATTTTACAGATGATTGTGTAATACGAGCTATAAGTTGTGCTACTAATAAAAGTTGGGATTATGTTTATGATATGCTTAGTGATATAGCTCAATTTGAAGGTACTATGATGGACAAAGTAGATTTTGTAATAAATTATTTAGATAATAAATATTATAGAATAAATACTAATAACTTAACTGTTGGAGATATATCTGATTTATATGATGATAGTATATTATTAGTAACAATGAAAGGTCACATAACTTGCTCTAAGTATGGAATAGTATATGATACTTTTGATTGTACTAATAGAAAAGCTGAGTATGCATGGATAGTGAAATAAATAGTTATGCTGCTTTAGCTTTATTAGCTAATATTTGTCAATTAGATAGTTGGCAAATGAATAGAAAATCATTAAGTAATGAGCATTTATTAAAATATTTGCAACATCAAGACTCTGATTATTTAAATAAAATAATCGAACAAAATGATATTATTATTGCGAAACTTAACAAAATATTACAAATTATTGATAAATAAATTACAATATTTTATTTATATAGTGTAAGTTAATACTTACACTTTTTTGGCATATAATATTAAAAAGGAGAATTAATATGGAATCAGAATATATAACTAAATCTAATGACTATGCTACAAATGCTCAACAAGAATATGAAAATTCATTATCTTATTTATTGACTGGTTTAGATGAAAGCAAAGCATTAGACCAACAAGCCGCTCAAACTAGATACCAAAATTTAATTACTCAAATAGAACAACAAATTCCTGGTATACAACAAAGATTCGAAAGAAATGCTAGAGCTGCTTATATAAATAAACAACAAAACTTACAACAAATTGATTCAGATTTAGTTGCTTTAGGAGTAAATACTCAAGGTTTTGGAGTAACACAAAGATTATTAAATAATGTTGCTTACGGACAACAATATGGAGATTTAGTATTAGACTATAATGAAAGTATGAGAGATATTGATAATCAAAAAATCAATGCTCTAGGAGATTTAAATGAAGATTTAGCAGACTTAGATGCTGCTTATGCTAAAGATAAACTTGAAACTCAAAAATATATTGGTGAACAAGGTAGAGATGTATATAATACTACTTATAATAATTACTATAATGATTTACAATATCAAGATAGATTAAAGCAACAAGAACTAGAAAATGAAAGAGCTCAACAAGACAGAGCTGATAAACTTGCTCAACAAGAATGGGAAAATAAGTTTAAAGAAAAACAATACCAAGACCAATTAAAACAACAAAAATTTGAAAATGATTTAGCTACTAAGCAATATAAATTAGCTTATTACACCGCTCATAAGAAAACTGGCGGAGGTGGAGGTGGAAGTAGAGGTTCTACTAAAACTAAAAAGAAAAATACTAAAACTGGTAAAACTGAAACAGTATATAAAACTACTTATTGTATGAATCCAGGGTCATTTAGTAATAATGATGCTTATAATGCTTACTTAGCTTTAATACAGGCTGAAGTTAATAATGGTGGAGTAACTAAATCACAAATTAATTCAGTATTAAATAATTCTAAATATAAATTTTCTAAAGCTGATAAAGCAGCTGTTAAAAAGCAATATGGAATTTAGTTAGGAGGCAAATATGGCTTTTAAATATAGTAGAAATGATGATATATTCAATGAAGTAGTAAATAGTATAGGTTCTAAAAAAGTTAAAAGTACAAACTCTTCTGCTTCTAAATCTCAAAATTCTTCTAATGATTTTTTGGCTCAAATAGATTATTATTCAAATAATTTGGCTAAAAAACAATTAGAAATGGAGCAACAAAAACAACAAAAAGCAGCAGAAGAAAAAAAGAAAAAAGAACAAGAAGAATATTATAATAACAACAAAAGTTCATTAATTAAAGAAAGAACTAATAGTTTGATTTATAATTGGGATTTAGCTACTTCCGGTGGACAAAAATATAATTATAATAATTCTAAAGATACTTCTACTTCTGATTTTTATACTAATTTAGGAGTAAATGATTTATCACTAAATAATTTTTTGATTACTGATGAAGCTGCCGAGAATAAGAAAAAAGCTAAACAATGGCAAACTAAACAAGATGTACAAAATAAATTTAAAAACATTAGTCCAACAAATAAAAAAACTACTGAAGCTAGTTCTCAATTTGAAGCTATAACTAATAAAGCTACTAATAAAGCTACTAATAAGCAAACTATAAATCCTTATGAGAATAAAGATAGTTATTATAAAAAATATATTGAAAAATTTAATACTAGTATAAAAGAAGGAAATGTAAAAGCAGCAAATAATGCTATGCAAAAAATAAATGAAAAATATTTTGGAGCAGATTATAGTGATGGAATGTTACGCTCTTTATTTGGAGATAGTAAAGATATAGCTACTTTAGAAAAAAGATTTGATACTAATGTAAAAAAATTAGAAGCAATTAATAGTTCTATATCTAATGGAGTAAATGATGCTACATTAAATAAATTACAAACTGAAAAATCTAAGTTAGAATTTGAAAATCAATTAATACAATATAATAGATTAACTAATTTATATTCGTTAAATGATGATTATAATAAAATAGAAAATATGATGAACAGCGTAGAAGAACCATTTAAGAATATAGATGTAAATCTAAAATGGGACAAAAATAAATACTTTCACGAAAATATAATCGATAATTTTGCTAATTTATTTAATGCTACAATTCAAACTGTTGGAGCTACGGCTAATGCAATGATGGATATGTCTTTTGGTAGTGTTAATACTCTTTTAGCAAATGATATACCTATTAATATGCTTGATATAGATGATGAAAAAGCTTTAATGATTACTAATGGAATAGTAGATTTTGCTGAATACTTAGTACCACTTGTAGGTAAAGCTAAATTATATATTGATACTGCTTCTTCTGGAAGCGTAGCTTTACCTGGTTTATACGATAACTTTATAGCTAAGCCTTTAGGATTAGAAGAACAAAAATCAGCTCTTTTAGGAGAAAATCCAAATGCGATACAAACATTCGGTGCTTCTCTATATGTGGCAATGAACTTTGTATTAGATGGAATAATTAAAAAGAGTCCATTAGGTAAATTCAGTTTTGATGATAAAACTACTTATGAAATTTCTAAAATGACGTTTGGAGAAATAGCAAAAGCTTTAGGTATAACAATGACTAGTGAAGGTTTAGAAGAATTTTTCCAAGCTTATGGTGAAGACATGATGTATGGAGATAAAGATAGAAGTTTTAAAGATGTAGTATTTGATAAAGAACTTAGAGCTCAAGCTTTTAAAAATTTTGTATACGCTATAATAGTAAGTGGAGCAGTAGGTACAACACAAGCTGGTAGAGCTAAATTAAAATATAGAAATAATAATATTACTACTAATACTAAATATGCTCATATAAATAAAACTCCTGAAGGAGCTATAAATGTAGATTCTACTTCTGTAGAAAAAGTAAATAAAGAAAAATTGACTGAAACTTTAACAACCTCTTTAGAAAATAACCAATCTGTAGATATAATTAGTACTGATATAGATAATGATATTGATAACTTAGATATAGAATACGAGTCACCTACTAATACTACTACAACTAAAGATGTGGAGGCTGTGTCAATTGATAATACTAATACTTATAAATCAAATATAGAAGCTATTACTTTTGACTCTACTGAAAAAACTATATTAGAAAGTCTTAATAATCCTAATTATTATGAAGCTAAAGGTCTTAGTGAATCTCCTACTCTTCAAGAAGTATATGATTTATTAGTTCATAATGACGATCCTATGGCTGAAAAATTATTCTATTATAATGAATTATATGGTAATAGAAAATATAGTACATTTATTGAAAATTTAAACAATGGTAAAATAACTCCTGAAGTAGTAGCTAATCAAGTTATACCTGAAAATACTAAATCAAATTATAGTCCAAGTGCTATTAAAAATAATACTGTAACAACAGTTGTACCTTCACAAGAAATGGCTAACTTTATATTAGCTAATAATCCAACGGCAGATGTAGAAGTTATAGATGTTAAATCTCCAACGTTTAATGAAGATATTAAAAACTATGTAAATGGTAAAGCTACATATAATTTAAATCTAAATACTAAAATAAAAAATGAAACTTCACCTACTACAGTTGATTCTAAATCTATTAAAAATTTACATACAGAACTTAGTGATTTAAATAATACTTTATCTAAAGTAGATGCTAATGAAGATTTACCTATATCAAAAGTTAAAATAGATAATTCAGCTTTAGCTAGTGGTAATTTTACAGATATAAGTAATAATGTACAAGAAAATCTATTAAATACTTTAGATACTGAAAATTATTCATTAGCTGAAAGAAGAGAAGCTTTTGCTAAAACATTAAGCATTTTAAATAAATACAATAATGAAACTAGAACTCCTATAAAGCAAAAAGGAGGTAAACCAGTTGTATTTGATAAAACTGGATTTAATACTTATGAAGCTAGTGAATCTATTAGTTCTGATGGACATACTCCAGTTATAGTTAACTCTACTGGTAAATTTATATATGGTAATTCAGATGCTAAATTAAATTTATCAGAAAGAGCTGTGAATAAAGTAAATAATATGATTGATAAATTAGGACTTAATGGTGATAAATTAACTACTCGTTCTACTAATAAAGATGTAGCAGAATTAGTAAATAAAAATAAAGATATGGCTAAAGAAATACTTCAAACTTTAGGTTATGATGGAGTATTATATGGCAAACAAAAAACTAAACTTATAACTGCTACAGATAATAATGATACTGCTAATATTGATAATGAACTTAATAAAGCTTCTAAAAAAGTAGATGAAATAATGGCTTTAGAAAAGAATACTTTAAGCAAAGAAGACTTTATTGCTAAAATGCAAATAGCTAAAGAAACAATGAACGGAGCTGTTAAAACTAAACCAGTAAAAGTAGGAAGTAAACAATCTGATAGTATAAAATCGTCTGTTAAAGTTAAATCAGATTTAAATCTAAGTAATAAATCTATAACCGAAACGAAACTCGATTCCGCAGGGAGCGATATAAAAAGCGATAAATTACTAAATAATAAACCTTTATTACGAAATTCAAATGGAGAATTAATAGAAGTATATCATGGAACAGATAGTAAATTAATAGGTAATAAATTATCTACTAATTATTCAGGTAAAAAAATAGCTCCTAATAATGCTTTACCAAGATTAAACTTTACTACTAATAAAGAAGCAGCTAAAACTTATTCATTAAATAATAATTTAGAGTATACTGAAAATTCACAAGTAATATCAGGTTATATAGCAATGAATAATCCACTAATTATAGACGCTAATGGAAATTCATTTATATCTATAGAACATAATATAATAGATTTAAAACAAGATTCTAGCGATATTGGATTAAAGAAAAATGTTACTAATATAGATAATATTGCTAAATATGCTAAAGAAAATGGTTATGATGGATTAATAGTCAATAATGTATTAGATACATACCATACTCCTACATATTCAGAATGGGCAACATTACATAGTAATGAAATAGGTTATGAAATAAATGAAAAAGGACAAAAAATAGTAGATGCTAAAAAAACACAAGACCACCTACATAATTATTTTTTAGGAACTGACTATATAGTATTTGATGATTCACAATTTATAACAAAAGAAGAATATAATAAAATTAATAAAGATTTAAATATAAAAAATATAACTACTGACAATTTAGGTAATAAGTTATCAACTAAAGATAAAAACTTTATAAAAAATAGTAAAGTAGTAAATGAAATAGGTCAACCTAAAATGGTATACAGAGGTAGTAATGCTGATAAAATTTTATCTAATACTACTAATAGTAAAGAAAAAATATCATTCTTTTCAGATGATGCAGATATAGCTGATTCATATAGAAATAGTATAGACGGTAAACAATATTCAGCATATATTAATATTGAAAATCCATATATAATAGATGCTAATGGAGCTATGTTTAATAGAATAAAGTCTGATATTGGTAATACTACCGATGATATTGTAAATTCAGTATTAGAACTTAATAAAACTAGCAATAAAAAATATGATGGATTAATATTTAATAATGTATTAGATAGAGGTCCATATTATCATAAAAAATTAGGTAATAAATTATCAACAGTATATGTTACATTTAATTCTAATCAAATTAATATTAAAAATACTGATATAAATACTAAAACTAAAAATATTGAAAAACCTACTCCTATAAAATCAGAAGTTACAGTTAAAGCTGGAGATATAGAAATTAAAGGTAATCCAGAAACAATAAGTGTAGATACTTTACAAGATATAGAAGAAGCATTTAATGAAGTGTCAGTACATAATACTAAAGCTAATAAAGAACTTAAAAATTCATTTTCTAAATTATATAGTGCAGTATTTGATAGGTATTCTCCTATACTAAATATTGCTAATGCTAATTCTAATTTAGATGTTAAAAATGCAATAAGTGATTTATGGACTATTAGAAATAAAGTACATAATAATATAAAAGTAGAACAAACTGATATTAATGGTAATGTAGTAGGTAAATCATTAGATACAATTAAAAAACAAATTAAAAAACAAGATTTAAATGACTTTCAAAAAACTATTAGAGCAATATTAAATGTAGAAAGAATTAATAATGACCAAGAACCAATATTAAATTTAGATGCTAAAAAATCTCAGCAATATTATGACTCTATGATTAAAAAACATCCATACTTTAAAAATGTAATAGATGATTTAAGAGTTTGGAATACTAATAATACTCAAAAATTATTAGATGCAGGTCTTATTTCTACTTCACAAAAAGAAGCTTTAGATAGTAAATACACTATATATGCTCCTATTTATTCAGCCGAACCTAGTGATTTTGGTGATATAGGAGAAAAAAGTTACAATACTAAACTTAAAGCAAGTGATACTCTAAAACCTACTACTAAACAAGGTAAAAGTATTTTAGATATATGGACAGCATTTGTAGCACAAGAACAAAATTTAGAAAATAGTATACTTAAAAATAATGCTTACAAAGCTATGGCTAATTCTAAGTTATATTCTATTGATGCTAAAGGTAAAAATACTGGAACTGATATAATATATTATGATGGAGGTAAAGTAAATAAATTTACTACCAATAATGAAATAGCTCAAGTATTCCAAAAATATAATATTGAAAAAACATTAGATGATATATTTTCTATTCCAGTACTAAATTGGTTTCCTAAATTAAAAACTAAAGTACAACAAAAAATGTTAACATCCTATGACCCAATATATACTGCTAACAATATGCTTAGAGACTTTGGTGATAGCGCATTATTCTATAGTAAATACCCATTAAAATTTGCTAAGAATTATATAAGAGCTGCATTCAATGCTGCTAATAATAGTGTATTATATCAAGAAATAACAAATACTGGAATAGTACCAAAAACAGCTAGTACTAATAAATTTACAAGAATATTAACATCTATTGAAAGTTTACCTAAGATGGCTGAATATATATCAGCTATAGAATCAGGTAAAACTTCTGTTGAAGCTAAATTAGAAGCTCAAGATGTAAACCTTAACTTTGCTAGAGGAGGTTATGCTACACAAGCTCTTAATAGTAAAGGTTGGTTATTCTTAAATGCAAGTACTCAAGCATTAGATAAAACTGTTAGTACTATAAAATATGATATAGGTAAAATTAAAGAAAATCCAGTTAAAGGTTCATTAAACTTATTAATGAAAGTAGGAGCTATGAGTGCTCCAGCTATGTTAAATGCTTTATTGAATCAAGATGATGAAGATTATGAAAAACTACCATATTATTATAAAAATAATTACTATATGATTAAAATTGGAGATAATAAATTTTTAAGAATTCCTAAAGGAAGAATTGTTGGAACTGTAGATACTCTTGTAAGATATGCTACTGGAGTAGATGATGAAGTAGATTTAAATACTTATATTGAATCTATAAAATCTTCTTTAGAATCATCAGTATTACCTCAAGACTTAATCGAAAGTAGTCCATTCAATGAAATAACAGCTATAAAAAATAATAAAAATTATTATGGAGCAGAAATATATAACGAAGATGCTCCATTAGATGAAAAAGCCTTTTCAATAATAAATTATATAAGTATGAATACTTTTGGTAGATATGGTAAAGCATTCAAGAATCTTATGGATGGTGATAGTACTACTGATATATGGGATGTAAATAACTATGTATTTGACTCTACTAAGTATGATAAAAACTTATCAGCAGTTTATACTTTACGAGATAAATATCAATATCAAAAGAAAAATGATAAAGATATGTCTTTTGAAGATAAAGTTATGAAAAAGTATATTGATACTAAAGTGTACGCTATAAATTCAATTAGTGGAGATATTAATAAACAAAAAGCTAACGGAGCTACATTAGAAGATATGAAAGATTTGTATCAAGCTAGAGATGCTTTAACTCAAGATACTATTGATAACTACAATAAATACACTATTGATAAAAATGGAGATGTATGGACAATATATTTTGACGATGAAACGTATACCTACACTCCTAGTAAAGATAGTTTTAAAAAATTAAAAAAATAAAATCGCTTAAAAAGCGATTTTTTATTTATAGGCGATCTGGTCGATCTCTTTTAAAAGTTTTATATTAGACGATAAATAATATTAAGCGATATAAGTTTATTAAACCTAGATTATCCCAGGAGAGACTTTTTCGTCCAGGTATAATAAAAAAGACTATTTATTAGTCTTTTATTAAATTTTTATAAATTTTTACAATATTATTATAATTTTCCATAAATACTAGTGACGTTACTGTTTGAAATCTATTCAATGAACAATATAGTAGATATTCATTATAAGCATCTGTAACATTTTCAAATTTCTTATCATATATATTATTAGCAAAATACCATTTAGCAACTCCATCATTGGAACTCATATACATTATTAAATTTTCTATTACTTTTTTAGATTTAGAAAAGTGATTATTATCTACTAGTCTTTTATATCTAGGTATTATTAAGTTCAATAATGCACTCATATTATTAATATTACAAAAATCATTTATATTAAATTCTGTAGCTCCGGTATAAGAGTCAAAATCAAATGTAAATGGTAATATAATAAATCTATTATAAAATCCATAAGACTTATCATTTGCTCTTGGTAATTTGTTACAACTAAATATTAATTTAGCCGTACATTCAAATTCTATTGGGTCTCGGTTTTTTCTATCAGCATTTATTGTATCTTCACCTGTTAGCTTTTTTAACATTTGTGAATCGTCTAATAATTTAGAACCAATATCATTTCCAATGTTGCATTTACTATTAACTAAAGAAGAAACTTTAAATCTATGATTTAAATCTTCAAGTGATAAACTAGTTACATTTTCTTTACCAATGAATTTTTCTATTATAGAAGTATATTTTGATTTTCCATTAGAACCTATACCATATAGCATAAATAGTTTTCTAAACTTATTTTTTTCAAAGAATATATAAGCTATAAATTCTACTAATAATTCATATAACTCATCATCATAATTAGCATACATCTTTAAAGCATCTACTAATTCTTTTGACTCAGCTTTGTCATTAAAATAAACTGGAATACTTATAGTAGTAAATATATCTTTGTCAAATTCTTTAAATTCTCCAGTATATAAATTTACCATTCCATTAAGTACTTGAATATAATGTTTTGTAGGATGTGTAGGTTCTATAGCTAGATGAATATCAATATAGTGTAGTATTTCTTTTATATTATTAGTATTTATTTCAGGAATTAATTGGTATATAATATACTCTAAACCTTTAATATTATTACTATAACCTTTATCTGTATAAAAGAATATACTACCATTATAATACTTACAATAGTGATTAGCTATTATATAATCTCCAACAAGATTTGTTTGTAGCTTTTTACCAATATAAAATGTAAGTTTTCTATCTTCTAAAAATTTATTACTATCAATCATAGCATAAATTTCAGATTCAGGTAAAGATTCAGCAAACATATACTTATTTACTAAAGTAAAAGTTTGTTCTATATCTTGTTTGCTCATATTTATTTTACTCATAGGAATTATACTTCTAAATAGTTCATCGTTTCTACCATCTCCATCTCTCATATCTAGATAATTAGTTTTATGATTAAAAGGCATTAACCATTTAGGAATATCATCTATAGGAGTTTTTTCATAAATTATATCTCTTACTTTTCCATCTAATTTTAATATTTGATAAGAATTATTTTTTCCAGATTTTATATCTACTGAAATACCTATAGGAGTATTAGAGTGAATAGCGTTCTTAATATTATAAGGATTTTTAAAATAAAAATGCATTCCTCTAGAAGTTTTATATACTCTAGTTCCTATGTTTTCATTTTTTATTATTTCTAATAATTTTTCAGATTCTTTTTCTGAATCAATATCTACTATTATTTCATCGTCTTCTAATATTCTACCATAAGACTCTTTATTTTTAACGTCAGTTAGAGACATATAGTAGTCTTCTAATTTACTGACCGGTTTCTTATTTTTTAATTCTATATATCTCATAGTATTACCTCACTTATATTAGTTTTTTGACTAAAGATAAGTCTTTTGTTCTTACAATATTAGTATCACAAAAACTATTTTCATTGTCACTATTTATAATATTTATATATGTACAATCATTTCCGTTTATACGTTTTATATTATTTACATTGTCACAATTATCATCTATTACTAAATCAATGTGACCAAATTTTTCAAATATTGTAAAGTCTTTCTTTTGAGAGCAATAAATATAATCATAATATAAATCACAAGCTCTTAACCATAATATAGTGTTTTCTAATAAATTATATTTAAATAATGGCCTAGCAGTTATTATATATATTAAATATCTTTTAGAATGTAAATACTCTAATAATTCTTTAGCTCCTTCTTTAGGTGAAGCATTATTTTTATATGCACTCATTCTATAAGCTTCTTTCAACTCTTTATATCTATCATAAGGAATAGTTTGTTTTATTTCTTTAAGAGTTTTAAAATCAGTAGCGAATGAATCATTAATAAAATCTATAAAAGTTTGAGGATAGTTATTCAAAACCCCATCAATATCAATAACTGCTTTTTTCATTTATTCCTCCTCTTTTAGTCTTTCAACTATATGATTTTCTATATCTTTATATCTGCTATAGCCATACATTTCAGTCATATCTCCATATACAGTCTGCATATTTTTAGTATATTCAGTTTCATTTTGAGGAAGTGGAGAATACCATTTTGAACTTAATTCATGCTCAGATTCAGAACAATAAAAATTATTTCTAGCATGTATATTTATATTAATTGGATAGACTTTTTTAAGTTCTTCATATATTCTTAAAGCTAATATATTATCAGATTTAGGTTGTACTTGCATATCTATTCTTTGTTGTAATAATCTTATAAAATCAAATAATGAACCTGTAACATAATAGAAAGTTTCCATTGTTCTAGGTAATACTAATCTAGCATCTTGAATATGTACTTTAGTTCCTAAATTATTACATATATCATCATAAAGTTTGTATGATTCTTGTTGTATCATTATATATCTTGCTAAATATTCATCTGGACAATCTTCTAGAAAACTAGGTACAATTATTGGTCTATCAGTAATATACTTATCTCCTGTACAATCAGCTGCAAAACTTAAACCACTATGTCTTAATAAATGAGTTACGTCATGCGTAGTAATACCTTCAATCAAAATTGTTACAGGTATAGATTTAAGTGCTGTAGGTATAAGTTTACCATCAAAACATAATTTCATTATTTTGTCTCTATCTTCAGGTAATAAAGTATCTCTAAATTCTTGAATGTCTTCATTCCATGTAGCAGTTACTAATTCTGGTATATACTCACATAGTTTTTCGTATGGAGTATAATTTAATAATGTTACTCTTATATTAGATAAATCATTTACATATTTACCATTCCAACTTTTTATTTTTCTTTTAATAAATCTTTTATTATTTAATCTAAATTCCATTATTTCCTCCTAATCTAATAAATCTTGTTTAGATATTTTTAATTCAGTATTATTAGATATAATACTAAACATTTTGTTTAATGTCATTAGTTTTACATTTCTTTCACTATTTAATATTTTACTCAATGTTGCTCTAGGTATTTTTAAGTTCTTAATAAGCCATGAATAACCTATATTATTATAGTGTAATAATTCTTTTAATTTACCAATAGAATAATGTTCATCTTTTTTAAACCAAGCTAACACATAATTAAAATCATTTAAGTTTATTGCTAAATAACCATAGTTATTCATTCTAGTTACTATTTTTTTAAGTCTAGAATCATTAGTATATTCAGCTTCTTCTTTTATATGTAATTTACTTATTTCTTCTGCTTCAAACATTTTATTCACCTTCCTTTATTTTATTTAATTCATTTATAAGATAATTATAATCTCTTGGAGCTATTTTGTAAACATACTTAGTAGCTTTCTTTTTAATTCTTGCCATTTGAGCATCTTGTACATCTGAAGAATCTCCTTCATCTGTTTTTACTTCTATAAATACAGCTTTATTATTTATTGCTGCAAATAAATCAGGTATACCAGATTTAGTTTTATAGTCTTGATTATATTTTAAACATATACCATAGTTTTTATTTATTTCTTTAATTATTTTACTTTGAAACTTTGATTCTCTATTACTCATTATGCTAACTCATTAACTAAATAATATATTATATCTTTTTGCTTTAACTGTGTTTTTGTAGCATTTCTGCTAATATCATACCAATTAATATTATTTTTAATATAAGTAGTTTTATATATTTTAGGTTCATCGTAATAATTTTTTATTGTTCTATACTTATATATATTATAATCACTGCAATATTCAGTAGTAGAAGTGGTATATCTTTTTACATTACTATCTTTAGAACAGTCATAAATATAATCATAATTTCCAATATCATTATTTTCTTCTATTATATATTCAAATGTAGGAGTATTATCATTGCAATTGGTATCAATTATAGTGTTGTAAATATTAGTATTTTTAGACTCTAATAATTTATCTATTACATTTTTACTAATAAATAAATCTTTTATTTTATTATTATATCTTTTATAAAGAATTTCATATATTTCATTTAATAATATAGCATCATATTCATTTACTCCATCACTCATAGAGCTATTAGCTTTATCTCTATGTTGTTTTTCTAAATAATTATCTATAATAGAATCGCTAGGCATATTAGTAATTATATTGCCTATTTTATAACCTACTTTAATATGCTTAGTATATTTGTGTATAGCTTTTATTTGTAATAATTTTCCTAATATAATTAATTCCTCTTCATTATTATATTTTAATAGTGATATATTTTGTTTACGATATTGTCCTGAAGCATATATATCAAAATCTTTACCAAAATAATCTAATATACTAGCTATTATTAAAGCACTCAAACCATTTCCTAAAATAATATTATTCATTACTTACCTCATTATCTATTACTTTATATTTTTTACTAGCTAACTGTTGCAATAAATATTCTATGCTAATATTAGTATCTATATCATTATATAATACATTAATACTCTCATCAAAAGTATTTATTACATCGTCTTTATAATTTAAATCTGTTACAATTATATTATGTATATTTGGATGAGTTATATCACCTTGTACTAATACTTTATATCTTTTTGATGGTAAATTATTTCTATTTACTGAATCGTATATTAATTTAGCTTTATTATACATTATTCCATCAATAATAACATATAATTTATTATCTCTAATATATTCTCTAAAACTTGAATAATAATCAGCATTATCTTTTCTTATATCTCCAGTTTCAGGGTAAACCATTATATCTTCTCTAACTTCATTTCTAGAAGCTATATACAATGGTACTTTATTAATTTCTTCGATCATTATTTAATCCTTTCTTTTGACTCATATTGGTCAATTCTTTTTTGAGCTATTTGTTTATAGTAATCTAAATTAAGAGTATCAAAATCAAAACTCAAATCATTATCTACATATACATTATCAGACGTTTCTGCAAATTTTACTATTTGAGAATAAATATTACCTGTCTTTTTTTCTTTAGCATTATCATTTATTTTAAATACTCCACCACACTCTTCTTTAGTAGTATAATAAATTCTATTTATCTTTCCTATAGGTTGATATTTTCCATTATGAAACCATACGTTTCTGTTAAAGCTTGGACCTGATTTAATTACTTGTTTAAATCTAGTTTTAAAATGCTTTTTAGTATAATCTAAAGTCTCATCTATAGAAATACCATATAAGAAATAATTACATAAGCAATCATCTATTACTGATAAACTACTTCTTATTTGAGCTCCAGCTATAGTTTTACTATTATAAATATATTGAGCTGCAAATCCACCAATAGCTTTTATACTAGTAGCATATAAATATATTACTCCATCTTTTTTACAGTAAAAATTTAAATGTTTTAAATAATATTTATCTAATATATCTTTAGGAATATCGTTTTCTAACGCTTCTAATATTAGTTTATTATTAGTTATAAAATTATATTTATTATATATATTTTTAAACTCAGATAATAAATCTATAACTTCTACTTTTATATTTAATTTAGCACAATCTTCTATCAAATCATAAGTATCTTTGTTATTATTATCTACAAACAAAATATAATTATTTACATCTTTTTGAATTAGTTTATGAGCTATATCTATTTCCATAGTCATTTGAGATTTTTCTTCCCAATATTTAACTATTTCTTTTACTTTATCTTTATTTTCAGGAATAATAATTATACCATCAGTGTTAGTTTGTACTAATTTACAATAAGGTTCTAATAATTCTACTAAAGCAGTTATCATTAATTGACCTGATATACACACATTATTACTATTATGAGGATCGTACATATCATTAAACTTAGCTTTTTCACATCCATAAGTTGTATTTAATGGTAGTTTTAATACTTGTGACAATTTTTTATTTGCTTTGTGATGTTCTTTATCTAAACTATCATTATATGTACTATCGTACTTTCCATAATAAGGATGAGTTTTATAAAATTCTATTTCTTCATCTATTACTACTTGAAGTTCATCTCCATTTCTAGCTTTAACTTTTCTTCTATTAAAGTACATATCTATAAATGTTCTTTTACCTTCAATAGGAATAGCTCTAGATAGAAAATTATAATATATCATTAGTGACGGATAATATGAAGCAACATCAATAAGCCAAATTTCTCCACTATAGAAAAAATTAGATAAAGCTCCATGTAATCCACCAAAAGCATATACATGTGGTACACCTGCTATATCAATTGATAATTTATTTTTATAATCTATAGGTTGACTATAAAAATCTAAAACACTTTTATTTTGTGGTTTTATACCTAATTGTTCTATATCAAATGGTATTAATTCATCATCAAATGATGTTTTAACACATTTAAATAACTTAGAACATAATTGAGCATTAGTCATACTCATATAATTTACTGGTAAATGATATTCTTCTATAAGATTTAATTTAGTTATTATTCCATTAATATTATTTTTGAAAGAGGTAATTAATGCTCTAACATCAGCTTTACAATATTTAATAGTTAATTCTAATTCTTCTTTTGTTAATAATCTATTAGTGTCAAATTCTACTTCAGTAGTAACAATAGGTAAATCTAAATAAGCTTCTTCTTCTTTTAAACTCATTCTTGCCGCATCTTGCATAATATCTATATATAAGAAATTATATTGCCTCCAATTTTTTATTTGAGTTTTCCAACTTATATCTTTTTCAATAATAGCATCTGATATTGCTTTAGGATTTTTACCTTCTAAAATACCAATCATAATTCCATTATCATATCTACTAGAGTTTTTACCTATAAATATTCCAGAATCTTTATTATCTATATAATATCTTTCTAATTGGTCTTTATTATTCAATATAACTAAATCTTTAGTTTGCAATTCTTTATTATCATCTAGCCAATATTCTGTTATACATACTAACCAATCATATTTAAAAACCTCAAAGTCGAAAAATATAGCTTTAGCTTTCTTCATTATTTACCTTCTTTCATTAAAATATCAAATACTTCTTCTAATATTACATCTTCATAATTTTCTACAGTACTTAAATAATAATTGTATTTATTAGATGTTTTTATTAAATTTGATTTTAATACTAAATATAATTTAGATTCTATAAACTTTTTTACATTCTCATCTTCTTTTTTTAATTTATTCAAAGCCTTAATTTTTATTACCTCAACTTCATTCATTAATTGCAAATAAGAATGTTGATTTAAATGTAAAGAGTCTATAGAATCTATAATCATATTATAATCCTTTATTGAATTTTACTCTAACAAATGCTTCTTCATCATATTCAATTTCAAAAGCTTTATCTACAAAGCCAGAACAAAAGTCAACGATTGAGTCTAAATCTGAAAATACTTTAGGTTCAATATCTACTAATTGAGCCATTTTATAAATTCTTTTAATTGTATTTTCAGCTGTTTTAGTAGTAAAGAATAAATTATTCCAAATTTTTCTTCCTTCTAATTCTCCATCGATTATTTCTAATACCATAGAAATATATTCATTTCCATTTTGACTAACTTTCTTTTCAACATTAGCCACCTTTACTCTATAAGTACCAGGTTCAATTGGATCGAAACCACTACTTTCCTCAAAATCATTATTGTCTAATAGACCTTGTGTTAATTCTAAAAAATCATTCATATTATTTTTCCTCCTTCATATTTTTTGATTCTTCATAATTATTTTTAAAATCTACAGTTTGTAGTTTTAAACCCATTAATTTTGCTGAGCGATCTAACATTTTATCAAAATCATCTGCTCCAACAGGCATATCTTCAAGTATATCTATGATGCTATTTAATTTAGTGTCATAAATTGCACTTAACTTATCTAATTTATCAATTATCTCTTCCATTATTATTCCTCCTTAATAGACATTGATACTGAACTTTTTACTTCAGTTTCTTTAACATAATCATCGTAAATACCATCTTCTTTTAATTTATTAGTATCTACAGATTTTTTAGTATAAGCTTTTCTATAAGATAATATTACATTTCCTATATCTATAGAACTTACTGGAATTTCACCATTTTCTACAAGTTCTTTAAACTTATCTTTTATTTCTGACTCAAATTCTTCAACTGCTTTTTTATAAAAACAGAATTTATCTATAATAGCTAATTTAGCAGGAGTCAATCCTAATTCATCATAAGGTATTAAGTCGTTATTCATAATTTTTTATCACCTCCAAAATATCTTTATTTATTAATTTTTGAACATTAGCATCTTTATAATTATTTCTCATTTTAGTCATTCTAGTAATATAAGTATTACCAAGTTTTTTGCAATTAATTACCATATCAGCTTTGCCTTCTAATAAAATATAAAAATCTTCTTTTAACATACTTATTGTTACCATTTTATCATCTACAACTTTATCTACTGTATGAGTTAATACAACTACATAATATTTGTTAGTTAAAGTTTTTAAAGCAGATATTACATTTTGCATATTTACTTTTCTTTCAGTATAACCTGTAGCATAACCAGGAACTTTTCCTAAATTATCTACTTTATATTTTTCAAGAACATAACCTTCACAAATATCAAATACATCTTCTATTAAATCAATAACTATTGTTTGATAACTATTTTCAGTTTCGTTAAGTTCTTTTAATACTCCAAATAATAATTCTAATTTTTCTTTATATGTTTTATATTTTTTATCATTTAAATATATACTTGGAGTAGTAACTTTTTTACAGTTACCGTCTGTGTTTATCAATATCGGATTAGGAAATTGACAAGCTGAATAAGTTTTACCACTCATTGCTGCTCCACCAATTACGAATAATTTTGGAGTTAAATCAGCTTGAGTAGGTTTATTTTCTGGTAATAGACTCATCTTTATTTTCTCCTTTCTT
>AUXO012644116.1_pt1 | contig 27037 bp, 20 predicted proteins | sample 768731 | NCBI WGS metagenome assembly AUXO01 (sample SAMN02715735, study PRJNA202380) | gut metagenome | biome: sheep rumen | host: Ovis aries | place: New Zealand: Palmerston North
GCTGTTGGTTAATTCATAATTATTTATCGATGTACTTGACTTTTTTCGCATCACATGATAGAATGAGTATAGTAAAATTTAAGGTATTGATTTGAGTGTATTACATCTACGGGTGTAGTATGTCCAAATCAGTACCTTTTTTGTTATGTCAGCAACTTGACAAACCGCGTCGGGAGACGTTGTATAGTGTGTCGGGAGACGCTGACGAGCCGCCGGCTCAAACCCGTTCATACATGGAAAACCTTGTTTCTTGTAAAGAAGGAGGAATGAATATGAAAGAAAAAGATGAGATTTTCGATGACTTCAATTTTGATGACGATAGTGATTTGGGTTTTGAAGGAGATGACACCTTCTTAGATTTGTTGAATGACGAGGATGACGTTATCCCCCCTTACCAACCGCTTCCACCTAAAAAGCGGCTGATTGAAGGACTGACACTGGAATATGCAGAGTTCGTTGACAGGACATTCACCGGTTTTCAGCTTGGACACTTCAACCTCTATAATGTCACTTTTAGAAATTGCACCTTTGACCATATCGACTGCCAGTGCGGGAAGTTCATAGCCTGCACATTTGAGGATTGCAATATTATTTCTTTCTCAGGCGAAGGCTATGGATTCAGAGAATGCGAGTTCACCAGATGCAAGTGGAGCGGAAACGAGTTTATTGACGACTGTTTTTATCATAGTAACTGCAAATACAATGACTGCGAAGAAAACTATGACCGCTGAAAGGAACGGTGTTTGTATGAATAAAAAGGAATTTGAAATGATGAATCAGAAACTCATCGACAGCTACATAGCACGACAGAAGAATCATGCACATATGCTTTATGAGGATTCTTACCCAAACGCTAAAAAGCACAGAATAGGCTGGTCGCATGAATGGGTCGGCAGGGATATGTATGAGTCTTTTTACAGGCGTGATATCATGGAATACGCAAACAACGATATCAGAATGACAAAGATCAGAAAGTTCGATCTTATCAATTTTAATATCATTGATATGAAGTTTGAGAGGATGATTGCTGAACACTGCTGTATGATGAACGGCACTTTCAAAAATGTGAAGTTCTTCCGTTTCTGTATAGATGGTAAGCCATCTTATCCTAATGACACAAACGAGTACCACGATCATCGTAATATCGTATTGAATTGCAGGTTTGAGAACTGTGTTTTCATGAATTCATACTCAAATCATACGGACTGGATAAACTGCAAGTTCATAAACTGCACCTTCATCAACAGTGAACTCTGCTGCGAAGGTTCTGAGTTCAAGGATTGCACCTTCGAGAACAACAATACCATCTATCTGAGAGCGTAGATGTTGTCGACAAATAGTAGTAATATTGACTTTTTCTCGATTTTATGCTATGATTCTCCTATAATCAGTACTAAAAGGAGTATGCCTTATGGATTTCATAGAGGAAGTAAAATACTGGGTAAGCAAGGCAAGGGAAGCTGACCCTGAATTGAAAGTGTTCGGTGCGTCAAAACACAAGTATCAGTTTGATTTACGTGCTTCTATGGCGGATGTTCGTGCTTTTGAGCAGAAACATGGTCTGAAATTGCCTGAGAACTATGTCCGTGTCCTCACGGAGCTCGGAAGCGGTGCAGGTCCATATTATGGTCTGTACCCACTATCCAAGCTTGGAAACGATTATTCTGAACATATCGGCAGTGATGTGACGTTTCTTGCCGCTTCACTGACACCAAAAATCTGGAAACAGGTAATCCTGGGTCTTGATAAGATAGATGATGACGAACAGTATGATGAAATCATGCGGAAGGTTGTAGCTAACGCTGTTGTCATCGGAACGCAGGGATGTACATATGATACAATCCTGATGTGCGGCGGAAGCGAAAACGGAAAGATTATCAACATTGACTGGAATATGGATGAAGAGTATCCGCCGCACTTCACGCACATGACATTTGAAGACTGGTATCTTGGTTTCTTCAAGGAGGTTGCTGCGAAAAACAATATATCTTGGTACGGTTTTACCCGTCTTGACACGGAAGAAAAACTGATTGCCGACTATGAAAAAGCCACCGATCTAGAACCTCAAGTCCAGATAAAGGAGCGCAATGAGATATTGTCATCACTTGGACGCTTTCAAAAACTATCTTCGGATACGATTGGGCGTTTGCGCAGAGATCCGAATGATACGTTAATCGCTCCCATCATCGATTTGATTCTCTTGTCAGATGAAGAAAACGGACTTGCCATGTTCGATGAACAATTCTACAGCGACCATCCTGAAAGAGTCATTCAGATATGCAGATCTATTCCGGATGAGATCAAAGGCCGTTATTATTACAGAGCTCTCGAGATATTATATTCGCCAGCTATGTCCAAAAGACTGATTCCAGCAATCATAGGCGACGGTGAGAAACCATGTGCGAGAAGCCTACTTTACTTTTTGGGAGACTGTTCATGCAAAAGTGCAAAGGATCTGATCCCTTATGCAAAATCAGACTTAAATCCGGATGATTGTCGTGGTACTGCTGCATATGTCATCTGTAAATGTCCGGATGTGGCACAGTATCAGACAGATATCGCTGAACTGATGCACAGCAATGTATACAGTGTCGCATTCAACGCAATGCAGGGGGCGAACAGTGCAAAATTGCAAGAACCCGTTGTTATGGATGCATTCCGCTGGATGAAGGAGCACTACAAAGATGACAACACAATTCAGAGTAATCTGGAAAGAATAGAAGGCATTTAATTGAATTCACACTTAGCACTTGCACACATACTGGCAGGTGCTTTTGATTTTATGTGTATACACAGGGAGAAATCATCGATGCGTTGCAGAAAAATCAACAACCTGTTTATGCTTCATTTAATGTATCCGAACTTTTTTATATGTATTTCGTGTGTAATCCTGACGGTGTGGGTACACATTTCAGATACGGATGTGAGGAGGTAATTATGGAAAAGGATAATTCAATGAAAACGCTGGTGCTGGTATTTGTACTCCTGTACTTTCTTTCACCGGTTGATGCAGCTCCGGGTATACTTGATGATATGATCGTTGCTTTTATGGGTATGACTCTCAGCAGACGTAATAACGGATAGTTTTAACAGCCGCCTTAGAGGCGGCTGTTGACTTTAATAAATGAAAATCTATGTAATAAAGAATCAATATTTTTATTCTTGTTGGAGGCAATTAAAAATATTAGCATCAACTTCATTGTCTGAAACACAGATTTTTTAATAGATACAATATATGTTAAAAGAAACGGAATGAAAATTGAGCATATTGAAATCCTCTCTTAATTAATACTTAGAGAGTGTACAGAGATTCTTGCATAGTAATAGAATCGCTGTTTTATAGTAGTTAATAAATATTTAGTAAAGAAATGTATTTAAAATATGCTAAATAATATTATTCAGAATTGACAAAATGAACTATTTGTGATAAAATATAATATGTATAACTATACAAATTAGAAGAAACGGTTGAGAAAAAAATGAATAGCTATTTTGAAGAAAATACCTATGAAGAACTCATAGATGAGATAAAGTATGTTTATAAGTCTGATGAAAGACCATGGATAATAGGATACAGTGGCGGTAAAGATTCCACAACAGTAGTAGAATTGGTTTATGAAATGCTTCAGTCACTTGAACCTGCTGAACGTAATAAGAATGTTTACATAGTGTCATCAGATACATTGATAGAAAATCCTTTAATAAAGATATATCTCAGTAAAATGAATGCTATGCTGGGAGAATCTGCAAAGAGAGACGGATTACCAATCAAATCGTGCATGGTTACTCCTGAATATAACAATACATTTTGGACAAACATAATCGGAAAGGGACTTCCAACTCCGAGAATGAATGGTACATTCAGATGGTGTACAGACAGACTTAAAATCAAGCCCAGTGCCGATAAAATAAAAGCTATTATGGCGGAAGAAGAGAAGGAAGTAATCGTACTTCTTGGGGTAAGAAAAGCGGAGAGTATTGCCAGAAAACGCAGAATCGAAGGCAGAGAACTTGTTAACAGGATGCTTAATCGTCATGAAACTATTCCAAATGCCTATGTATATAATCCTATTGTAGAATTAACAACAGAAGATGTATGGAAGGTTCTTCTTGAACATAACAGCGGTAAAACTCCATGGGGTTCGGATAATAGTGAGCTTGTTGCGTTGTATTCAGATGCTGACAGCGGTGAATGTCCTTTTGCCGGAATGACAAATTCAGGACAGACTCAGAGCTGCGGTCAGTCAAGATTTGGCTGTTGGTGCTGTACAGTTGTTAGGGATGATAAATCTCTTAATGGATTTATAAAGGCTGGACATAGGGAGTTGATTCCTCTTGCTGAATTCAGATCATGGCTCATGAGTATAAGAGATTTGGATGAGTATAGAGAAAAGAAACATCGTGACGGAACAGTTTATGCAGATAAGCATGGAAATAAAGGATATGGCCCTTTTACATGGGAAGCACGCCAGCTTATCCTTTCGAAGCTTATTGAAACACAGCAAGTATTAAACTATGAGCTTATTACCATAGATGAACTTAGGGCGATTGATGAAATCTGGGATCGTGAACTTGATCTGTCAAGGCGTGTCCTTGTTGATCTGTACTATAAACTGACAGGAGAAAGACTGCCATGGGATAGTTATAAAGAGGCACTCATGAACAGTGATATGGTTGAAAGTATGGAAAAAATGTGTGAGGAATACGATGTGCCAAGCGAATTGGTAAGAAATTTATTATTATCTGTTCATCAGAATAAGAATTATTCAAATCCTAAGATAATGCGAAAGGATCTTGAAAGGCTTCTGAATCAGCAGTGGCTTCATTTTGATATATTAAGGGAGATAGAAAATGCAGATAACGAAACTGGTGCTTGATAATTTCAGTTCCTATGAGGGTAACAATAAATTTAATTTTACTGTAAAAAGAGATAAGCCTATTGTTCTTATCGGCGGTCAGAATGGTGCAGGCAAAACTTCGATATTTACAGCTATTAAAATAGCTTTATATGGTCCTTTAGCGTTCGGATACACTGGAAATAATGCTTTTTATAGTAAGAAGATAAAAAGCTACATAAATGATAGAGCGTTTCAGTCACAATCATTTTCTTCAGGAGTTTCTATCACAATAAAAATCAAAAAAGAGCGTGAGGTAAAATACTATAAAATTGAGAGAAAATGGCGGATCGTTGATTCAAGGATTGAAGAAGATTACAACGTTTTTGAAGGAAAACAATTGTTGGAGGAGACAGAAAAGATTCTATTTGAGAGCTATATTCTAAATATAATCCCAATTGATCTTTTTGAATTCTTCCTGTTTGACGGTGAGGAAGTTGGTAATATCTTCTCGTCAGATGGATACAATAAATATGTGAAGAATGCTATGCTCACAATGTGCGGTATAGATGATCTTGAAATATTGCAGCATTTTTGCAGAAACTACAACGGAAAAAATGAAAGTAGCGAAGAAAGTGAATTGAATGAACGATATGATTCACTTCTTGAAAATATAACGGAACTTCAGGAGAAGATTAGTAAAACAGAAGTTGACATTTCCTATAATGAAAAGGAAAAGGAAGAACTTAGCACGCTTATAGAACAGCGTGAAGCTGAATTTGTGCGTTCAGGAGGAATTCCGCCTGAAGAGGCTAAGAAACTTGAAGAAGAAATATATACGCTTGATAAAAGACGAGAGGTGCTTGCACGAGAAGCAAAGGCTTTCTTTGAAGAATTAATGCCATTTTATATTATGAAGCACCTTATTCCGCCTATGAAGCAGCAGATCAAATATGAAGAAAAGGCATCAATACATGAATATATCATGAATATGATCTCTAAGGATTTTATTGATAAAGCTATTGAGGATAGAACTCCGGATCATGAAGATGTGTCAAATATTGTTTATGATGTAATAATAAGTAAATTTGAAGTTTCTAATGGTGTTGTGGACGGAATGATCTTTGATCTTTCAAAAGCTGAAATGGGCAAGCTGTTGAACCTTTCTGACAGTATCACTGATTATGATGAAAAATCAATGATAGGTGCTATAAAGGAAAGAGAGGATATTGTCAAAAAAATATCGGCAAATAGGTTGAAACTCAAAAATGCTCTGTCAGAAGAAGATGCTAAAAAGTATACTGAAGAGATAGTTAATGCTAAGCACAGAATAGAAATAATTGAACTTGAAAATCAGCAGAAACAGCTTGAAATAGAGAATTTACATATAGAGCTTGATAAAATAATGTCTGAACTTAGTGCTGTAAAAGAAAAGATACGTGCAAATACTCAGGACAAACATGTTATAGACCTAAGTACAAATATTTCACTCATGATGGAAAAGCTGATAAATACAAGCATGACAAGTATACGAAGACAGCTTTCAGAAAAAATAATAGAAAACCTTCATAAGATATATCGAAAAGATAATCTTATTTCCTTTATTGATATTTCCGATAACTTCAAGTTTGAATTATATCAGATGCAGAATTTTACTATGACAGACTTGAGAGCGTTAATTGCTAATATAGGAATAAAGGAATTTTATAAGACAATTGGAGAGAAAAGTATTCAGATATTAAGAAAGCATTTCTTTCTTGATGAAGATGGTGATCTTGAAACTGCAATTAATTTCTGTAATGAAGACGATGAATTTGAATTGTATAAACGCATTGATCTTAATATGCTCTCAAAAGGCGAAAGGCAGATATTCATTCTCTCTTTATATTGGGCAATTATTCAAATTTCCGGAAAACAGATACCATTTATAATCGATACTCCGTATGCACGAATAGATGCAAATCATCGTGAGGAGATATCATCCAAATTCTTCCCGAACATCAGCAGTCAGGTAGTTATTCTTTCTACTGATGAAGAGATCAATAAGGAGTATTATAGTATTATTAAGCCATATATAGCTAAGGAATACTTGCTTACTAATAATCAGAGTGAGAATAAGACTACAGTAACAGATGGTTACTTTTTTAAGGAAGACTAATTATGATATTCAGATTAAAAACGTCAAAGCAGACTCAGGAAATATTTGAGGAGCTGGAGAGACGTACCAATTATAAACCATATACACTTGTAAAGCACGCAATTGCTTGGTCTGTAGCGGAAAACACATCAGTTGCGGACTTCAAGTCAGATTCAAATGGACTTGATCTGAACCGACAGACTATTACAGGTGACAATGAAGAATATTTCAAAGCGATGTTTGAACTTATAGAAGGTCGTTTTCTTGAAGAAGACGAGTTCTTTCCTAAGTATGTCAAAGCACATATCGACCGTGGAAGCAAGCTTTTGCTTGATATGTACAATCATGCTGGAAATGCGGATAAGTATATTCTTCACGTTCTCGGAGAAGGTGACACTGTATGATCTACCTGGATAATGCTGCAACTTCACCGGTTGATGAGGAAGTTCTTGATGCAATGCTTCCATACTTGAAGGAGGAATATGGTAATCCTTCAAGCAAGTATTACTGTAAAGCGGATAATGCCAAAATAGCAGTGGAGGATGCCAGAGAAAAAGTTGCCAGACTTATTGGTGCTGACAGTGAAGAAATAATATTTACTGCTGGGGCGACTGAAAGTACAAATCTTATTATTAAAGGATTTCTTGATTATAGTAAATATTATAATGGCGGTAAGAATCATGTGATTACCTCTAATGCGGAACATAAGGCTACGTTAAATGTTTGCAAGTACCTTAATGGTGAGATCTATTCAAATAAAGATGCAACGGTATCACTTTTTTCGGCTAATAAGAAGGTAGACAGAGGGTACAATGCTTCGTTTATTGGAGTAGATGAAAATGGTGTAGTCTGCTGCGAAAAACTTGAAGAAGCGATTACCGATAAGACTGCTCTTGCTTCGTTTATATATGTAAATAATGAAATTGGAGCTGTTAACAATATAGGAGCACTTGCAGCTACTGCGCATAAACACAATGTTTTATTCCATGCTGATGCTACTCAGGCGGTTGGTAAATTGCCGATAAATGTTCATGAACTTGATCTGGATTTTTTATCAGCATCAGCACACAAACTGTACGGGCCTAAAGGCATAGGCTGTGCATTTATAAGGGCTGATAAGTATGGACTTCCACCAATTACAGCCTTGCTTCATGGCGGTGAGCAGGAAAGCGGTATCAGAGCTGGTACATTGGCTGTTCATAATATTGTCGGTTTCGGAAAAGCTGCGGAAATAGCAATTCGTGATATGAACAGTAATCAAAAGTATATAGGTGAGCTTGATGATTACTTTATAAAGAATATATCTGGAATCAAAGATATAAGAATCGTCATCCCGGAAGGCTATAGAGCGAATGGGATCGTAAGTCTGTTGGTTGATAGAAGTGATTTCAACAATGAGCGGTTTATAAAACGTATCAGTGGTGATGTCGCTATTTCTACCGGATCAGCTTGCAGTCTTGGAGAACCATCACACGTTATATCTGCGATCGGAGCAGGCAAGGATGTAAATAAGATAGTTCGTGTATCGTTTAATAAATACACATCGAAAGAAGATATAGATGTGTTTATTTCATATTTGACAGAATAATACTGGAGTTTTATTATGGCTACGATGAAGGATAATATGCCGACTGTTTATGAAGGAGAACAAAAGGTCTGGCAATGTATAAAGGAAAATTTACCGGAAGATATAGTATGTTACTTTAATCGTGAAGTAAAAGGCAGAGAATTTGACTTTTGTCTGTTGCTCAAAGATGTTGGCTTTATGATAATAGAAGTTAAAGGTTGGAATAAAAGCCACATTGTTGGTGTAGAGTCACCGGATGAAATAAAAATGTCTGATGGAAGAATAGAAGATTCCCCAAAAAAGCAGGCAAAATCATATGCTTTTAGATTAAAAAATATCATGAATGAGAAGTATGGCATTAATCCACTTGTCATGAATATGGTATGCTACCCTTTCCTTTCGGAATATGATTATGAGAAATCTGGCTTGAATGTTGTTTCTGAGTCTGAATACACTCTTTTCAGTGAAGATATTGAATCTAAGTCTGCGTTTACCCGCAAGATACTCGGAGTTTATCAGGAAGCACAATTTGTAAATCATGATAAGATGATAGGCGATATTTACGATATTTCAAGGCATCACTTTGAGCCTTCGTATGTTTTATCGCCACCGATTCAAAGTGTAACACCTTATTCATGTCTTTATGTTTATGCAGATGATATGTCATTATCCGATGTAGATGAAATAATAAAATCATATCTGAATGGCACAAAACAAATAATCTTTACAAGAAAAATCTCTGATATTGACACATTGGCAAGCCAATTATCATCTGTTCTTACTCAAAAACGTATCATAGTTGATGGTGGTAATCTTAGCATTAATGCATCCAATGATGAAAAAACTTTATTATCAGTTAAAAACGGAAGATTATCGCTGTTCAATTTTGAAGCAATGATTGTTTCAGAGAATACAAAGTTGACCTCATTTAAGGCATATAATGGGCAGCTTAGTGATGAACAGGAATCTGCTTTAAAGGAAATATCTGCCGATACTGGTTATAATATAAATCAATTCCATGTTGAACATGCACAGGTCGGACGTGATATTCAAGTCAGAGCAGGTGCAGGTACAGGAAAAACGTATTCCATGGTATCAAGAATAGCCTATTTGTGTAGTCATGCTTCAAATTCAGGAGTGTTTGATCCTTCTGCTGAAATAGCAATGCTAACATTTACAGCCGATGCAGCACTTAATATGAAATCAAGATTGAAGCAGCTGTTTATTAATTACTTTATTCTCACTAATGATACGCAGTATCTTGATATGGTCACAAACATTGAAAAAATGAGAATCTCTACTATTCATAGCTTTGCTAAAGAGATAATATCAAATACAGCTATAACTCTCGGAATAGGAACGGATTTTACAACTATAACTGGAAAATATGATAAGCAGAAGATATTTGATCGTTTATTCACGGAATATCTTGAAGAAGAAAATGAGAGATCGCCGATCTTCTTTGACAGGCTTCCGATAAGGATAGAAGAATTCCGTAAAAGGATGCTCGATGTAGCTAATAAATTATACGAAAAAGGCTGTGATATAAAAACAGTTAAAATGAATGCATGGGGAACTTCTCCCGAGCAAATACCATACTTGAATAAAATATATGAGAAAGTTGTAGTAGAAACAGAAAAGGAATACTCTAAATTCCTTATTGAAAATAATTCAGTTGCCTTATCTGAGTATATGATATATCTTAGTAAATGCATTTCTAATGAGGCTTTTAACGCTAATCTTTTTGAATTCAAGTACATATTTATTGATGAATTCCAGGATACAGATGATGCTCAGATATCAGCATTTATTGCAATGCAGGAGAAACTTGGTTTCAACTTTTTTATAGTTGGCGATTTGAAGCAGAGTATATATCGTTTCCGTGGAGCTACAATGACTGCATTCGAGAAAATGGGATGTAACAATGGAAACTGGCTGTCATTTACTCTTAATATCAACTATAGAAGTGATAGACGTCTGCTTGACAAATATGCAAATTTGTTTTCATATATGGGAAAACAGAATCTGCTTCAATATGAGCCATCTCTTGATGCTTTATCAGGTGTGAAGTGTAGCAGTATCACAGAGGATGAGTTGATAATCCGACATCCATATTATCAGGCAGAAAAAACACAATCTTCTGACTACTATGACAAATTATTTGAAATAATAGAACAGCAAAAACAGCGTATCTTAAAAGAAATGAAAAATAAAACACTTTCAAAAAATGAACGTACTATTGCAGTTCTTGCGAGAAAGAATTATCAGATAAATGAGATATTAAGAGAAGCTAAAAGCAGGGACGTTGCGATGGAAAGTGATAATAACAGTGATCTGTACAGATTAGCGCCAAGCACTGATCTTTGCAGGCTCACTGCGGCGCTGTGCAATCCATATAATCCTACATATCTTTTTGATCTTATTCATTCAAGAAATGTTAATGTTGAATTTGATGTTCATACTATTTTAGGCAAGACAATAGAAGAAAAAACAGCTGTTTTTATTGATTGTCTTGATATGTTCTATAAGGAAACGATGGACAAGACTTGGAATGAACTGATACGAGATATTCAAAATGAACCTGTATTGAAAACTCTTCGTTTGATATATGAAGCTACAAAACCATGGACTTCATATTCTTCTGATGAATATCGTCAAGAGTATTATCGTGCGAATTATGAGCTTGTATTTGAAGAACTATCAAAAATGAATAAGCGCAGTTACCTTACGCTTGATTCTATAAATGAATCTCTTCATATCTACATAATGACAGGAACTGAGGCTAAATCCAGAGAAATAAATATAGATACAAATGATGTCAGACTGGTTTGTGTGACTGTTCATAAATCCAAAGGTCTTGAATATGGTACGGTTATTCTTCCGAGAACTGATGAAGAAATGGATAAGATGAATAAGAATGGAATTGAAGTTACATATATCGATGGAAAAATAGGTTACTGTATCTCAGATAATGGTGAGCAGTATTATAATGAATATTATCAGGCAAAAGAAGAAATACAGGAGACTATGATGGAAGAATCAAGAATACTTTATGTTGCAATGACAAGAGCAATAAACAACTTTATCTGGTTTGAGAATCTTGATTCAAATGGCAGAAATTGGGGCGGACTGCTAAAGGAGATGTAAAATTATGGGAATTAAAATATATACATACTCCAATCCTTATGAGATAAACCGAGAATCATATTGGAATGAGATAAAAAACTGCGCTCATTTCTGCGTTTCTCAGACGATGGTAAACGGTCTGGAAGATGTATATCCTTCAATGAGAAATGGAGGGTATCTTACAACTATTCGTATTTTGTTAAACTCTCTGTATTCCGATTGGGAAGATGAAAACACCAGAGTCAAGCAGATAATGGAAGTTGATAATGCTATAAACAATCTTACCATAGATGAAGATGAAAGCGGAAATACAAGGCGTTCTTTGGAATACAACACAAAATCAATCGTTAAGTGTATCAGATTATTTAAGGAATTAGGTTTAAGTGCAGATAGTTTTGATATATCACATCTGAACATGGATCAGAAGTATCTTGTGGAAATTTATAAGTATATAAGCAATCGCCCATATACAGCTTTTAAGTTTAACAGAGTTACAGGTGAGGCTAAAATAAATGAATTGATACTTGACGCCTTGCATAATAAGCATAAGGAGCAACCATATCCTGAACTCAGCAATGATACTATTGTAGTTCATGGAATCCATCAGTTTTCCCCTGCAATGTTATGTGCAATCGAAGATATAGCAAAATACAAGACAGTCATACTTTTGTTCAACTATCAGCAACAGTATAAGGCAGTATATCAGACATGGCTCAATATATATTCTTTATTCGATAAAAAAATAGTATTCAGCAATGAATATGAATTTAAGCCTGTTTCTCTGATGATAGACAGCTACCCCTGTAATACTCTTGCAGACAATATTGGAACTTTATCCAACGGAGAACTTGAGATCAAGACAGGTATACTTAATGATCTTGAAGTAATAGAATTTGAAAATATTACAGAGTTTGCAGGTTATTGTGCGTTATTGTTTGAAAACGCAAGGAGAGTAAATAAGCAAAAAGGCGAACATACTCCTGTTCTTCATGACATGACCGAACAGCTTTATTCTGCTTCCGGAAAGGTAAATGATATTCTTCGTGCATATTTCCCTGAGCAATTTGGTGAACGTCACTTTCTTGACTATCCAATAGGTCATTTCTTTGTTGCAGCAGTAGAAATGTGGGATAATGAAAATGAATGTGTAAAAGTTGATGAAATGTCGTTGATCAAAGATTGTCTTGAATCAGGTATTATGCAGGAAAAAAGGCACGGACAGCTTCTCAATACATTTAATACAGTTGAATCATATATAGAGAAGGAAACTACGCTGAAAGGCGTAATACGTGGCCTGAAAAAACTCAGAAAATATGTAGCTCCCGATAATGAACAGCTTCAGAGAATAGGTTTCCTTGATATATCTAAAGAAGAAATTGATGACCTTAGAGCAGCTCTTGAAGAACTTGAAAAGATTATTAAAAATTTCTTTGAGGATTTCGGTGATGGCGGAGACAATTTTAACCGCTTTTACAGAAGAATACATGATTTTATAGTTAAGCGTACTCAGGATATGGATTCAATTGATGAAGAAATGAGAGAAGTTATTACTAAACTTCTTGCAAGGATGAATAAAATCGATCTTCCTGATACAGGTACTTTTACTTGTCTGAAGCAAACAATGTCGTTCTATTTGAGTCAGGATGATTCACTTATTCATGGTGCTAATTGGATCGTCAGGGATTTTGAGCAGATAGATGGTGATATACTCAGAAGTGTTCACCAAAAAGCAGATGAGACTTGCTATCATTTTTGCTGCCTGAGTGATAAGGATATCTGTGCAGCCAAGGATGAGCGCTTGCCATGGCCATTGGATATAAACTTCTTTGAGTACTCATACGAACCCCTTGAACAGAATTATCAGATCTTTCTTAAATCTAAAATGGAATTTAAGAATTTCAAGAGATATGCATTATTATATGGAATGGAATTCAATAGACTTAGCTGCAAACTTAGCTATGTCAAGTCAGAAGACAGAAAAGACAATGAGATATATCACCTTATCAAAATGCTGGGCTTAAAAGTAAGAAAGTATCATAATGATTCTAATAGTAATTATGTTCCTTATTTTAAATATGATAAGAATAAAACTGACATCACACCAGCATTCAGTGATGTGGAAAGAATTAAGTATCTGATGTGTCCATATAAATTTGCACTTGAAAGTATTGTACAGGGAAAAACTATCTACAGAGAAAGATTCCTTATTATTTTTTATTTGCGAATAATGCTTAAAAACAGCATTCACATCAAAAAAGCTGGTGAATGGATAAATGAAGATGAACTGAAAAAACTCATAAGTGATGAGTATGATAATCTGGATGATAAATTTCATATATCAAATGAATATGAGAAGACTCAGATAATTTCAGGCCTTTATAAGTATTTAAAGGATGAATTGAAAAATAATGGTCGATTATCAACCATCAATTCTAACTATAAGAAATACCTTGAATACAGTGAAGACTTTTTGATGATAGAATTAAAAGAGATGTTAGGTAAAGTCGCGGAAGTAAACCTAAAACAAGTTATCAATGAGGAAAGATGGTATAATGATAGTCGTAGCAGTAATTGTATGTATTGTTCAAGCAAGGATGTATGTCTGAAAAATGAACAATAGCGAGACAGGTGGTGGGGATATGCTAAAGGAGAAAATGTATGTAAGATGTGCGATAGATGTTGAGCATCCTGAAGATCCAAGAGATTTTATTCTTGGAAAAATCATCAGCATTAATGATTTTTCGGAGACAGCAGCTATAGAGTTTTATGACTTGATTGGCATTCATGATTATTATCAGATTCCGGAAGATATGGATATGTCTCTTTCAAGGCTTCAGCATTGTAAAATTCAAAATGGAGCAATTGTTGAGTATAACGGAGAAAAATACCATATAGCTGAGGGATATCTTAACAAAGATGATATGTATTATTATTACTATCTTATCTCTGAAAATTATAGCGTTATCAAGGTCAGTGAAGAAAACATAACAGCTACATTCAATGCAAGTGAAATATCTCCGCTTACGCAGATCAAACGGTATGAGTTTCAGAATCCAATGTGGTATTTTGGAAGAAGCACGGTTAATAAAACTATTCATACCATTGACAGTGCATTCTATGGATTTAAGGAACTTGCTGGTTGTAAAATAATTTTAAAACCATATCAGCTTAAAACAGTTATGAGATGTTTGTCTGATAACAATTGCAGATATATGATCGCAGACGAAGTTGGCCTCGGTAAGACTATTGAAGCAGCTTCTGTAATTAAAGTCTATCTTTCGGATAAAAAGCGAAAGAGAATACTGATATGTGTTCCTGATGCTCTTGTTGAACAATGGAAAATAGAACTTGCTTTCAAATTTAAACTCTTTGATGGCGAGAATCCAAATGGAAATATTATAGATATTATGCCTATTAGCCGAGTTTTAGGTGTTAATGAAGATTATGATTTTATCGTAATTGACGAAGTGCATTCTATTTTAAAAGATAATCTAAGATATACGAAGATACTTCGATTAAGTCGTTCATCCGATAATGTTATAATGCTTAGTGCTACTCCTGTTCAGAGCCGAAATGAGGAATATCACAAACTTCTATCCCTCATCCAGCCTGAAAAGTATTATGGTATGAGCGAAGAGGCTTTCTTATCAATGTTAGAGCTCCAAAATAAGATAGTACGTAAAGTACATTCAGCTGTGGAGTATTTATCTGATTATAAAGAAGCGATTGAAGAATCAGAAAATGAACACACAGAGGACACAAGAGATGCATTCGATGAACTTGTAGAGACTTTGGAAGATATTGCAGATAGAACACATGATAAAGCAATATCTGCGGATATTGAGAATTTAGACTACGATTCCGAAAATTTCTCTATTCTTAAACTCGAAAAAATCGTTGCATATATATGTGAAGCTTATCAGCTTGAAAAGTGTATTATAAGAAACCGAAAAAAACAAGAGGATACAAATATACGTGAATTGAAAGAGCTTCCCTATGAGATGGATTGTGATTGTAATAATACGGAATTCAGAATATATGGGCTTCTTTCAGAGTGGATAGAATCACAGGATATCAATACAAAAAATTTTGATACTGAATATTTACCAATAATAAATTCATTTTTTAGTTCCTCGGCGGCGTTTGCCGCCAGAATAAAAGTCTTTTCTGATATACCGGATGAGATTATTGAACTGACAAAGAAATGGCAAAAAGAAGATAAGGATTCGATAAAGAAATTAAAAACAATACTTGATGATCCTACCGATCATATGTCAAGAATTATTCGTGTATGTGACTACCTTGAGCAGGAAGCATATGATAAAAAAGTCTTGATCTTTACTCATTTTCCTGAAACTCATGAATTATACAAAGAGCTTCTTATTACAATGCTTGGCGAAAAGAATTGTACGTTCTTTAGTGCTGGAATGAATCCTGATGAACTTGAACTGAATACCTACCGTTTTCAAAACGATAAAGATTGCAGAATTATGTTGTCGGACGAGACCGGCGGTGAAGGAAGAAATTTCCAGATAGCTGATGAGCTTATATGTATTGATCTGCCATGGAGTGCAAATACTTTGGAACAGAGAATAGGTAGACTTGATCGTATAGGCAGAGATAAGTCAAAAAGAGTCATTTCTGTTATCATATACTCAAAAGATACGGTAGAAGGTGATCTTGCAGCTATATGGAATAAAGGCCTGAATATTTTCAACAAATCTCAAAGTGGACTTGAGATAATAATGAATGATATTGATGAGAAGATAAAGACATCGGTAATTAATGATTTTAAATATGGCTTATCTTCGATAGTTGATGAGATGATCACTGAGATACAATCACTCGAAAAACGTGTAAAAGAAGAACGTCATTTTGATATTACTGCATATCAGTATCAAAGTGTGAATAAGCAGATCGAGCGAGTTGTAGAAAAATATAACGCCGATGAATCAGAATTGTTCCGTAATTCGATGATGTCATGGTCAATGCTTGCAGGTTTCAGAGCTGAAAAAATATCTGATGATGTTGTAAAATTCAATTCATCTTCATTTTCTCCTCGTTCAGCATATAATACGCTCTTTGTCCCTCCTGATATGAAAGCTATTACAGAGGATAAACTGAATAAAATGCAGAATCATATCCGAGCATTAAATGGCGATAGAGAATTGAAGAAAAATCCATATATTATACAAGGTACTTTCGACCGACAGTTGGCCTTGAAAAGCGATTATCTCCACTTCTTTGCTCCGGGAGATGATATATTTGATAGCATTGTTGACAACGCAGTTAATGCATATAAAGGAAAATGTTCAGCATTTGCTCTGGAAGGCCCTTTAAATTGGGAAGGATTCATTTTCAACTGGTATATGGCACCCGATGAATTATTCCTTATTGAAAATGGTATTCCATTAAAGAAAATCAATCAATATCGAGGATTTCTTTCTTCAGATATTGTGAGTACATATATTCCAATTGATGAATCTGAAGATGAACAGCTGGAAATAAAAAAGGTTATGCAGAAAGTATATCTGATCCCCGTAACTAAAATGAAGAATTATTTTGCAAACTACGGAAAACGCTCACCCAAGCAGGACTTTCTTAATATAAAGGAAAAGTATGAAATATCCAATCTTGATTGGTTCAAGGAGAAATATCCTGAGATAATATGGAATGAAAAAGTCTCTGCTTGTTACAATAACTCAAAAAAACGTGCAAAAGAAGAATTTAAAAAGAAAATGCGAATTAAATCACTTAGTGAGACTCTGAACAAGGAGTTGAGTTCCGATATAGCTGCTTCTGAATACTTTGGAAGAAATGTTGATATTTCCGAAAAGAAGCACATTAATGATATCATACTTAATGCATTTAAAAACCCAAAATTTACACTTGATTCTATCTGCTATGTAAGGATGATAAAAAATGAACGATAACGAAGTTGTTGTAAAAGTACAGGAATGGATTAATAGTTCAATGATATTGTCAGAGAAACTGCCGATTGTTCCTTCAGACAATGTAAAGGCCGGAACTGCAATAAGAATGATGTATGCTTATAGAAGGTACAGGACATGGCAGAATAGTGGTAATATACATGATTTTGAATGTGCATTGAGAAATTATCTTCTGTCGTTTAATACAGATATACACATAAATGGCTATAATCCGACAATTCCAAATTGTTTTGGCTTAGTCTTTAACGCTGTTACAGATAGAATTTATGCAAACTATGACTTACCTGATTATGTAAATCAGAAGTTTGTACGAATGGTATTCAACGGCTTATCTGTCATTGCAGATGATGAAGAGAATCATATTAAAACAGTGAATCCGTATATTTATGGACTTACTAATCACAGATTCAGCAAATTCAAATCAGTTGAGCAACAGCTTGCGGTTATGGGGGCGTTACGTGTGCCGCAAGGATATACTGCACTTGTGGCTATGTCTACAGGAGGCGGCAAAAGCCTTATAACACAAACAATTTCATATCAAAATAGAAATAGTCTCACACTGATAATTGTACCAACTATTTCACTTATGCTTGATCAATGTAGGAATGCTAAAGACATAATAAAACCTGAAGATCCAAATGAAATCTTGTATTATCATAGTGGCCGTGATTCTGATGATCTTGTAAAGCAACTTTCAAGACATAAAGTGAAAATGCTTTTTATCTCTCCTGAGGCGATAATTAAGAATAAAAAGATCCAGACGGGTATTTTAGAAGCCAATAAAAGTGGTTATCTGAAAAATTTGATTGTAGATGAGGCGCACATCGTCATTGAATGGGGCTCATCTTTCAGAGTAGATTTTCAGTGCCTTGATTCATTTCGTAAGCTGTTGATAAAGGATAATCCTTTAATTCGTACATTTTTGCTATCTGCTACATATAGCAAAAAGACAGTTGATAATCTGAAAATGTTTTATTCTGATGATGGTCGATGGATAGAAATAAGGTTAGATACACTGAGAAAAGAACCTCGTTTTGACATTATCAGATGCAGTTCATATACTGATAAACATAATAAAATTAAAGAACTTGTATGCAAGCTTCCGCATCCTATGATAGTATATGTTAATACACCTGATGATGCGGAAAAAATCAGAGATGAGTTGTTAGAAGCAGGATTCAATAATACTCGTATATTTACCGGTAGGACAGGTTCCGGTGATCGTGAAAAAATAATTGATGAATGGGTAAGCGATAAATTTGATCTCATGATCGCTACCTGTGCGTTTGGTGTTGGCGTGGATAAGAGAGATGTGCGAACGGTTTTGCATACATATGTACCATCAGGACCTAATCAGTATTATCAAGAATGCGGCAGAGGAGGACGTAATGGTCAGCCGTGTCTGAGTATGATGCTTTTTACAGAAGACGATATCAATGCAGCAAAATCTATGACTCAGAAGGTGCTTACAGTCGAAAAGCTAAGCGGACGTTGGTTCAGTATGTTGAATAGCGACAAGGCTAATAAAAAGCTTGATAAAGTTATCATTGATACTTCTGTAAAGCCGGATTATAATGAAAAGGATTCTTTCTATATTGAAGCAAGTAATGCGGATATAACATGGAATGTTTATGTTATTCTCCTGCTCCGAAGAGCAGGATTACTGAATATTGTTGAGGTTGCTTATGTTGATGATAAATATGTTTTTGCGGTAAGTATTCTGGATCAGCGCATTATGTTTAAAAATGATACATCACTTGAATTGTTTAACTCTATTCGTGATGACGAAAGCAAGTCGATTAATAAAGAAATAAACGACCTTACAAGCAAATTATATAGAGTCGGAAAAAGTTGTTGGTCAAGTATGTTTAACGATGTTTATCTGCTTACCGACGAATATTGTGCTGGATGTAATAACCATGAAAATGTGAAAATGGATAAGCACTGCGATTTCCCGTTGAAAAAACAAATAGTTTACCCTTTAGCAAATGTAAAAGGTAAATTGAGTGAGTTAATGAACTATACTGAAGAAATGCTTATTATCAGTAAAGAAAAAACACTGGAAATGATAAAGGTACTTTCAGCTTCTGGTGCTGATATAATTGTAATGCCATTTGACAAAGATTATTCTTCTATTTTACTTGAAGAGAATAATGAATTCAAGACTCAGACATATATGGATTATGATGAGTTCTTTGAACTTAGCCATATGAATTGCAACTATTATCTTTCTGGGTGTATTGTTTTTTATGTGGGTGACGATAATGAGCTTGCTTCAAAATTGCTTAATATCAATACAAACAAAGATTACAAGCGTGTATATGTAGTTGATAGTGATTTTTTTGTTTCAAAGCGAAATAAAAATATTTCAGAACTCGTAAATGGTGCTTGCAAGTTCGATTACATAATTGAGAAGGAGTTGACATAATGTTTTTCAGTCCTATTAAAACAGAGCCTATTCCTGAGAGAGTTTTTTCTATAAGTAAAATAGTTTTAGATAAGGCTCCGATAGACGAAAAAGAACTTGAACATATTCTTATTCCGAGTGAATTGAATACCGCAAAGACTTCATATTTCCGTCCTGTCTTTGATACAGCGGTTGAACTTGGACTTATAGGATACGATGATGATCATAAAGTGGTTTTCACTGGTGATAAGAATGACATAAAGTCACTCAAAGAATTTAGAAGATTCTGTAACTCTAAAGTTTTTTATGATAGCACGACGGATTTTTATAAAATGATTTCCTGCTTTTTATCTGTAAATGATGAATGGCTCCAATATGGCTCGGTGACAACTTCAAATGAAATAATAAGAATGATAAATAAAGAAACGGACATTTCCTCTCTAAAACTTGAAAAGGATGTTATTCTTGGCGTAAGATTCTGGATTAATTATCTGGGGTTTGGTTACTTTCAGGAAACAGATAAAATATTTCTCCCAAACATGTATACTGCATTAAAAGATTTTATGGCTTTAGGCGATTTTGAGAAAGGGCAGGAATACTCTATTGAAGATTTCCTTAATAATCTTCACAGTGGTTCTGCTGTTGCTTTAAAAAATGTCAGAGTATCTCAGACATTGAATCTCGCTATGTCAAATGCTCTCAGATTGATGCATGATAATAAAGAGATTGAATTAAAGATTCATCTTGACAGTGAGAAAACATGGCATTTGTTCCCGAACGAAGAACATGAGTTTACATCTGATGTAACCCACGTCGTTATTAAGAAGGCGGTGAAATAATGAACATAGCTACAGCCAGAAAACGCATAGGACAGGTATTGCGTATAGATTCAATCGACAGTACTGACAGTGACTTCCTTGCTACTCATGTACCATTTCGCAAAATAGTTGTAAATACACGATCAGGAAATCAGTTTGAAGAAGCCAATAGATCAGAAGAAGACATCTATAAAGAGATTTTTGATAATGCTGCAAATCGTGAACAGCATCAATTCGTTATAGTTGAGGGATCAAGCGGTGCCGGAAAATCCCATTTTATAAGATGGCTCTATGCTAATCTTATTAACAGAGAGGATGATAGTGATGTAGTTCTTCTTATCAGGAGAAGTGACAACACTCTTAAAGGTACTATAAAACAGCTGCTTGATATAAAAGAAGTAAAAGAAATCGCTAATAAAGAAGCATATGAGCGTCTTGTAAAGGCGAATCAAGCAATAACTGAAGCAAAATTCAAATCAACGATATATCATCGTTTTATTGTAGAAATCGAAAATGATTCCAGTGAGACACTTAGCAGTATCAAGCGTAAAAAGTTGATAGCTCTTTTGAATAACTCTATTTTTCAGGATAGACTTATGTCAGCGGGTGGACCAATCGAAAGGATATACAGTAAGATCACAAGTTCGTCTGCAAATGTAGACCTTGATTTGATTGCTCAGTTTACTCCGGAGGATCTGACATTAGATGTTGATTTTGTAAATCAACTTGAGGATGCAGACAAAAAAGCTCGTGATTTCGCAAATAGTCTTATGGAAGACGATGATAATGAGTTTATACAGAAAATAACTGACTATATTAACTCCTTTGTCGAGACTGTTATTCAGTCAAGTGCAGGAATTGAACCCGGTGATTTTGAGCAGATATTCAAGGAAATACGCCGTGAGTTAAAGCGAAAAGGGAAAGGGTTGATACTTCTTGTTGAGGATATTACTTCATTTACCGGTATCAATCAGGCTTTGCTAAATGCTCTCGTCACTGGACATACTGGATCTAATGCAGCTGATAATTTGTGCAGGCTGATCTCGGTAGTCGGAACAACTAGTGAGTATTATCGTCAGTTCAGAGATAACTACAAGGATCGCATCACTAAGCAGATCACAATTCATGATGGCGCAATTGGTGAAAATACTAATGATCTGATTCAGTTTGTGGCCAAGTATCTCAATGCTGTTTCGCTTGAATCCGAAGTGCTTGATGAATGGGCAAAAAATGGTGCGTATTCAGAAGAAATGCCTGTCCATGAAGATAAAACACATGATTATTGGGATAGCTTTACCCTTGTATCGAAAAAGAAAATCTCCCTTTTCCCGTTTACTAAGAATGCAATAATAAACTTATACTCTGCGATGACAAGTCAGAAAACTCCGAGATATATTCTCAGAGATATTGTTGAGCCTGCTATAAATGAAGTTATCTATGATATTTCTGCTTTCCCAAGATTCTGTATTGGATGGCGATCTTCTATTTCTGAAACAGTAGAAAACAGAATCGGAAATATCGTGTCATCGCTTAAGATTCCAGATGAATCAAAGGCGGATTACAGAAAGCGTCTGGTGGCATTTATGAGTTTCTGGACAAATAAAACACTTGATGTTACCGATAATGGTTGTATTGGAGGAGTTAAAACTATAGCATTTATGGAGTTGGCTTACGGAGATTTTGTTGCTCAGCTTACCAGTACTGCAACTATTAAATCTTCTATTAAGCCACAAAAAGAAGATATTGCAACAGAAGAGCCAATTCCATCTGTAATAAATGAACCACCAATAAAAACCACTATTGTTGAAAAGCAACCTATTGATGATAAAAGTCAAAAGGAATATGATTCATTCAAAGAAAATGTTATTACTTGGCACCGTGACGGCGGTAAACTGATAAGATTTGTTCAAATAAGAAATGAAATAAGCAGTTTTGTTTATGATTCTATAAACTGGCAGCAAGAAGGTGTTCCACTTGATTCTAAAAAACTTTTTATGGATTCGATTGGTGGCCGATTAGTAGGATTTGAGCGCCAGGATCAGGCTATAGAAAAATGTATTATAATATTTCCTGATACTGATGAAACCTATCAACTTCTACTTTGTTTCGGAAAATGGATATATCTTGGCAAGAAATCGTGGAATTTCCCTGATGCAGCATCTGCTATTTATTTTGCTACTTCATGGCTTGAGAGAAATAAAGAGAAGTTTGTTAATGTAATCAAAAACACTGCTAACAGTGCTATTCCGGCATACATTAAAGCAGCAATGATAGAGCAGGTATATAAGAAAGCTTTGAATGGTACAATAGAAGATATTAAGCCTAATCGAATAGGTGATGAAACATTTTTATCCAAAGAAACCACTAAAAATACATTGCCATCCTTTAGCAAGGGACATTCCGGTTCTTGGTATGAACTTAACAATTTTATTTTTAATGATTCCAAAAATGATGAATCTTACTTATCTTCTATAAGGTACTTTAATCTCATACAAGGAAATCAAGTTAATTCATCAAACTATGTTTTGAATTATCCTCTTTATATTGATGCTATTAAGGAAATACGAAAATCAGATTATATTCTTGAAGATAATGAATTGAACGAGACAGAAGATGCAGTAAAAGATAAGCGAGAAATATTTGAACTCACATTAAAAACTATATCAAAGGTTCATAAAGTTGTTGAAGAAGAAACTGCGTTAGCAAGAAATACAGCAATCGAGGTACTCGACTTCTTTGACAATATTGACATCGAAGATGAATTAGAGGCAAGTGATATAAGGTCAATGCTCAACGATATCTCTGGATTCTATCAAAAAGCCTATGAAGCTGGGATCAATATTGGAATTGTACCTAAAGAGCAAATTGATAAATATAAGAGTGAAGCACAGCTGCTTGCAGAGGCTATGGAGAAATTACAGCGTGATTATTCATGCGAGAAGGATATCGCTGTTCTTATTGCGTTTTCGTCAAACCCTGTTGGTTGTGTTCTGCCGTTTCTTGAATTATTAAAAAAAGCACTTTCTGATGTTAATAAAGCCAATGAAATGATGCTAAATGAAAAGGAAATGCTGACGAGAAAAGGAAGCTGGAATGATTCGGTAGATCCAAGATTTGCTGAACGAAGAGATGATTTTGAAAATCTGTTCTCAGCTTTTGAGGAGGTGTGATCTATGCTTCAGAATAAGATAAATACAACAATTGGACTCATAGATGATGTTGTTGACAATAGGAATATCGCTAATGAGAACGCAAATGTTGCTAAGCGTAACTCATCCTTCTTTGACAGCCTCGAAAAAATGACTCCAACAGTTCAGTCGTACATTCTTGCGAAGAAGAATTTTGGTTTTAATCCAAATGAAACGTTGTCATTAAAATTACACGATATCATGAACTACTCTAATGACACTTTCTCAAATTCAAAAGCTGTTAATCCTGATTCTTTTCGTAAGAAGTGTGATTCGTTTATTAGCGAAATTGCGACAGAATGGTCGGCATTTTTTAAGACAGAGCACCATGAATTATTAAGTGGATTGAATATAATGATACCTGTTCATTCGAATCCAATGCTTGTAAGGAACTGTGTTGCTAATATAAGAAAATGTGAAAAATGGCCATTAACTGCGGATGCGGTAAGCAGTTACATAAACGCTAAACAACAGGCAAGTGAATTGCTTAAGGAGATGCGTTTCGATGATGATATAAAGATTTTCTTACAAAAAGTTAGTTTACGTACTGCAACTCTTGCAGATCTTACTCCTCAGATACTTGAATGGATAAATGAAGAAAATATAGCAGACAAGATATCTTTGTCAATCAAAGGAGTTCAAATATGACCAAGAATTCAAATATGACAATTGTGGAAGCTATAATTGAAGTCATGAATGATAATTCTGATGGCATGACCGATAAAGAGGTTTATAATGCGATTATTGCTAAGAAGCTGTACAGGTTCGGAGCATTAGATCCGGTTTCAGCTGTCAGAGCTAAACTAAGAAGTCACTGTGCAGGACTTGATTTTCCATCCGCATCTAATCGAAAAGTGTTTACAGTTGTAAAAACTGTGAATAAAACTAAATACTATGGATTGCTTTCCAAGAATCATAAATCTGTGAAATTTGATAATAAGGAAACTGACCTAAGTGAAATGGTTCCGGAAGAGAAAATGCTAGCTGCATATAAAGAGCATATACAAAATTTGAAGTTACAGCTTCTTGATATGATACTTGCTAATGATTCTTATTTCTTCGAAAAAATGGTAGTTGATTTGTTACTCAAGATGGGCTACGGATATGATAGAAAATCCGGGATCGTAACCAAGCGAACAAGAGATGGCGGTGTTGATGGTATAATAAAAGAAGATCCTCTTGGTTTGAGCAAGATCTTAATTCAAGCCAAAAGGAAAAAAATAACCGATAAAATTCCGTTTAACGATGTTCAGCAATTTATAGGAGCTCTTGAAAAATATCAGAAAGGTGTTTTTATAACAACATCTTCATTTACAGATAACTCTCAAGATGAAGCAGATCGATCAATCAAAAGCGTCATTTTAATTGATGGCGATAAATTAACTGACCTTATGCTTGATTATGGTGCAGGCGCAACGGTAACAGAGCAAATATCAATTTACAAGATTGATGAAGACTATTTTAATTGAGATACCATGAAGCAATATAAATTAATAGGTAAAGATGGAAAAGAATACCTTTCTGATGATCCGGAAACATTTGGAGGACATAGAAAACTCAAAATTTATGGAAGACTTGATTGCCCTTCTGCACTCAGACACATCGCAAAAGGTAATTATATAAAGTATAGAGTATTTTTTGCTGATGAAGAAACTGCAATTGCTGCAGAATATCGTCCGTGTGGTATTTGTATGAAAGAAGAATATCGGAGATGGAAGGAAAGTCATAAGTAGTTCAAAGGAGTAAATTATGATAGTACACAATAAACTCGTCCGTGACAAGATACCTGAGATAATTAAAAATGCAGGCAAAACGCCTGTGACGCATATTCTTTCCGATGAAGAATATCTTTCCAAGCTTGACAAAAAGCTGAACGAAGAGTGTGCCGAGTATCAGGCAGACAAGAGCATTGAGGAGCTTGCGGATATGCTTGAAGTTATGTACGCTATCGCCGAAGCAAGAGGTTGGTCAATATCGAAGCTTGAAGCTGTCCGCAGAGAAAAGGCTGAAAAGCGAGGTGGATTCAAGAACAAGATATACCTTGAGTATGTGGAGGAAGGCAATGAGTGAGCGGCTTGTTACACCGAGTGGAAGCGCTCCCGAAAATCTTTTCATAGAGCTTTTCTCGGATGCCTTCGGCGCTGAAAAGGCGGCATTTCTTTATCCGCAATATCACTTCACCGATATATATCAGAACGACCGATACGCCGATTTTTTCCTTGAAAACGGCGGAAAGCGTATTGCAATCGAGATAGACGACGAAGCAAGCCATAACCCGTCGGTCGTGTCACGCAACAAGTTCTATGACGACCTGCTAAAACAGAACAGCATGATCTTCAAAGGCTGGGACGTTTATCGCTGGGCAGTTCGTCAATTGCAGTTACAGCCTGATACAGTAAAGGACGAACTGCGTATATTCCTCGGTTCTCACCCTCTGTTCCGTGAGATATGAAGATGAATGGTGCACAATAAGAGATGATGTAAAGCCTAACTGTGGACCAGCTGAAATTATTATTCCCGTTTGGAATTATAAAAATTTGTCATTATGTTATTTTCAGAATACACATATGGAATATATACAGCTTGAAAATGCAAATCTTTCTGGATGCCATTTTGAAAATGCTCATTTACATGGAGCAAGTTTAAATAATTCAGATATCTCTCAAAGTTATCTTAATGATTCGGATTTTAGCAATGCAAATTTAGAAAATGCTAATTTCAAGAATGCATATTTAACAAATGCTCATTTCACAAATGCTAAGCTTAAGGGAGCTGTTTTTACAGGTACTTATCTAACAGGTACCGATTTTACTGGAGCAGATTTGGAAAATGCAGATCTAGATTATACTTATTATAATTCTAAAACAAAATCCCCAGAAGGATTTATTCCTGATCCTTATAAGATGAAATGCATATGTTGCAATCAGAATTGATTGTATTGCCAATAAAGATATGAAAATCTTGCATGATCATATAATCGTTGTTCTCATTGCAGACAGGGAAATATA
>AUXO018717724.1_pt1 | contig 27023 bp, 30 predicted proteins | sample 768731 | NCBI WGS metagenome assembly AUXO01 (sample SAMN02715735, study PRJNA202380) | gut metagenome | biome: sheep rumen | host: Ovis aries | place: New Zealand: Palmerston North
TATTATCCCATCAGTGCTTTGATGCTTGCAGGCATTAGGGATATTCTTATAATCTCTACTCCCTATGATTTACCTGGTTTTAAGCGTCTGCTTGGCGATGGTAGCGACTATGGTGTGCACTTCGAGTACGCTGAACAACCTTCCCCTGATGGGCTTGCTCAAGCATTTATCATAGGCGAGAAATTCATCGGTAATGACTCAGCTTGCTTGGTTCTAGGTGATAATATATTCTATGGGGCAGGTTTTACCGCTTTGCTTCGTAAGGCTGTAGAAGATGCAGAAGCCAATGGTAAGGCATCAGTATTTGGCTATTGGGTAAGCGATCCAGAACGTTACGGAGTGGCTGAATTTGATAAACAGGGAAACTGCCTGAGTATTGAAGAGAAACCCAAGAAACCAAAGAGCAACTATGCTGTTGTAGGCCTTTACTTCTATCCTAACAAGGTGGTTGAGGTGGCTAAAAACATTAAGCCCAGCCCTCGTGGGGAATTGGAGATTACCACAGTGAACCAAGAGTTCTTGAAAGATGGTGAACTGCTGGTAAAGGTTTTTGGCCGTGGCTTTGCTTGGTTGGATACCGGTACGCATGATAGTCTTGCGGAGGCTTCAACTTTTGTTGAGGTTATTGAGAAACGTCAGGGGCTTAAAGTGGCCTGTTTGGAGGGTATAGCCTATCGACAAGGCTGGATAACTGAAGACCGGATGCGTGAACTGGCAAAGCCCATGCTGAAGAATCAGTACGGTCAGTACCTGTTGAAGGTAATTGATGAAATGAAAGAAGACATCAACAGTGGTACGCTGGAGCATGTATAATAAAAAAGTGTATTTAAGATGAATGTTCTTGTAACGGGTGCAAACGGCCAATTAGGCAATGAAATGCGCATTGTGAGTAAGAGCTCACAAGATAAATACATTTTTACAGACGTTGTTGAAGTAGAAGGCCAAGAAACCACTGTTCTTGACATCACCAATCTAGATGCCATCCGAAAGATGGTGTTGGATAATGATGTAAAGGTGATAGTAAACTGTGCAGCATGGACTAATGTAGACGGAGCGGAAGATCCTGAGAAATACGCTCTTGTAGAGAAACTGAATGCAACAGCCCCTGAAAACTTGGCTATAGCCATGAAGGAGGTTGGAGGCCTGCTGGTTCATATTAGTACTGATTACGTATTTGGTGGAGACCCATATAACACACCCTGCAAAGAAAATCAAAAAGGAACCCCAACTGGAGTATATGGTCTAACGAAGTTACATGGTGAACAGGCTATACAGAACACAGGAGTTGACCACCTTATTTTCCGTACCGCTTGGTTGTATTCTGAGTTTGGGAAGAATTTTGTAAAGACCATGATGAACTTAACCTCTTCTAAGCCACAACTTAAAGTTGTATTTGACCAAGTAGGTACGCCTACTTATGCATACGACTTGGCTGCAGCAATCTATGACATCATAGAGAATCGAAAGTATGTAGACAAAACGGGAATATATCATTATTCAAACGAAGGCGTTTGTTCCTGGTACGATTTTACAAAACTCATAGCAGAGATAGCTGGAAACACGAATTGTGACATCCAACCATGTCATTCTAATGAGTTCCCTTCACCTGTGAAACGTCCAGCATTTTCAGTTTTAGATAAAACCAAGGTAAAAGAAACGTTTGGTTTAAAAGTGCCTTTTTGGACAGATTCGCTAAAAGTGTGTATGAACCATTTAATGGAAGCATAATATTATGAATGTTATAAAAACAGAAATAGAAGGCGTGGTAATTATTGAACCGCGTATATTTGAAGATGCCCGCGGTTATTTCTTTGAGTCATTCTCACAACGCGAGTTTGACGAAAAGGTTCAGCCTATCACATTTGTTCAGGACAACGAAAGTAAATCCAGCTATGGCGTAATGCGAGGACTCCATTTCCAGCGGCCTCCGTTTACCCAAAGTAAATTGGTGCGATGTGTAAAGGGGGCAGTGCTTGACGTAGCTGTTGATATTCGTAAAGGTAGCCCTACGTATGGACAGAATGTAACAATTGAATTGACTGAAGATAACCATAAGCAGTTCTTTATTCCAAAAGGTTTTGCACATGGTTTTGCAGTATTGTCAGAGATAGCAGTATTCCAGTATAAGTGTGATGAGTTTTATCATCCTGAGGTAGATGGGGGGATCAATATTCTTGACAACAGTCTTGGTATTAACTGGAGAATTCCAACAGACAAGGCGTTATTATCTGAAAAAGATACAAAACATCCCTTGTTAAAAGATTTTGAAAGTCCATTTAATTATTTATACAATTATAAAGCACAATGAGAAATTTGTTAAAAAGATTGACTAGCCTGTATAGGAGAATATTTTGGAATTATGCTAAACAAGCAAAATATGCCGGTGTCAAGATGGGTGAAAATAATTTCATTGACTCTCATTTTTGGACATCAGAGCCCTATTTAATAGAAATAGGTAATAATTGCCAGATAACGGGGGGGGTAAAATTCTTCACACATGGTGGTGCTGGAGCTGTTAGAAAAAGATATCCGAAGTATGATGTGTTTGGCAAGGTAAAGTTGGGAAACTATGTATATATAGGTAGTAATTCACTAATAATGCCTGGTGTCACAATCGGAGATAATACCCTAGTAGCCGCAGGAAGTGTTGTAACAAAATCTTTGCCTTCAGATATAGTTGTGGCTGGAAATCCTGCAAGATATATTTGTTCTATTGATGAATTTATAGATAAAAGCGAGAAGTATAATACAAATACAAAAGGAATGTCGACTGAGATGAAAAAAGAGTACCTTCAGAATCTTTCAGATGACATGTTTGTGACAAAGAGCTATATAAAGTAAGATATGATAGAGTCTAAAAAAGATTATTTGCTTTATCTGGAACAAGATAGGAAAGCATTAGGAGTAAAGGATTTTGGTGTATTTAAAAACATTATTATGAATGTGTTGTGCCCAAATCAGATTTGGCGATTTGAAAGGACGATGCGGTATGTGGAATATATAAAGAATGTTCAATTAAAATCAAAATGGGGGGGGTAAATCCAATACTACTCTTGAGTTATTATATTGCTCTTAAAAAATATTGGGCATTATCAATTAAACTAGGTTTTTCTATTCCTGTTAATACATTTGGCCCAGGATTGTCAATAGCTCACTATGGTACAATAATAGTGAATGATAATGCAAGAATAGGAGCAAATTGTAGAATACATGGTTGTGTGAATATTGGAGCCAGTAAAGGCTCTCGAAAAGCACCACAAATCGGGAATAATGTTTATATAGGTCCCAGTGCGGTAATTTTTGGCGATATTCATATTGCGGACAATGTAACAATTGGTGCTAATGCAACAGTAAATAGAAGTTGTGAGATTGAAAATGTTGTTTTAGCAGTCAGCCCTGCAAAAATAGTAAAAGAAAACTGTAACAATTGGTTGCAATTTAATAATGTTGTCGAACTACAAGAATAAGATACACGCAGTGCTAGCGAGTAATTCACTGCTAATTCAAAATATATCATACATATCGCTATTACAAATTTTTAATTTAGTAGCGCCTCTAATTACATACCCATATTTGGTACGAGTTTTGGGTAAAGAACTTTATGGATATGTACTAACAGCTCAAGTATTGACTAGTTATTTTGCGCTGATAATAGATTTTGGATCAAACAACGTCTGTGCAAAACATGTATCAATTCATAGAAATAATAAAGCAAAACTATCAGAAGTGATATGCTCAGTCTTGATAGTAAGATTCTTTTTGTTCTTGATAGGCTTTTTAGTTTATTTTGCTATTGTAAAAATAGTACCTATATATGATGAATATGCTCTTCTGTTTATTGTTTCATATGGAATGAATTTTAATGATTTGCTCTTTCCTCAGTTCTTTTTTCAAGGATTGGAAAAAATGAAGTATACAACATTATTGAATATTCTGGTGAAATTAGTTTTTATATTCCTAATTTTTCTTTTTGTTAATTCACAAAGTGATGCTGTGTACGTGCCGCTATTTTATGCTATAGGTTATGCATTAGCTGGCATAATTTCATTATATGTCATATTCAGACGTTGGGAGGTTTCAATTAAAATACCAGATCGACAAAATATATGGTATTATGTTAAAGATGCATCACCTGTTTTTGCAACGGATTTAATTTGTACTATAAAAGATAAATTGAATGTACTATTATTAGGATCTTTTTCTGGAATGAGCAATGTCGTGGTTTATGATTTAGGAACAAAGATAAACTCAATTATTGTAAAACCTACTGAAATATTACGCACAGCACTCTTCCCTCGTTCTGCGAAGGAACGTAATATAAATAAGATATTGAAGATAGTTCGCTTTACTTTTTTGATGAGCGTTATTATTGTTCTTATAACCAATTTTTTCCTGGCACAGATTGTAGAGTTTTTCTTGAAGGATCAAATAGATTTGCTACCAATTCGGATTTTCACAATAGCCCCTATCATTTTATCAATAAGCACAATGATTTCTTCAAATATGTTTGTTGCCTTGGGTTACAACAAATATGTTTTGTATAGTATCATAATAACAACATTATCATATTTGCTAGCTCTAATATATGTCTATTTTAACCATTTTATGACATCAATCTATTCGTTTGTGTTAATTGCAATGGTTTCATACGTAGTAGAATTGTTATATCGTCTATGGGCAACTCATAGGGTAATGATGAAAGAAACAACCTTAAATAGTAGTGAGAAATGAACAGACAACATCTTCTATCACTCTTCTTTGTGATAATATCGATAATATTATACATTAGTTCGGAATATGGTATAAATAGAACCATTATTATTTTGAATTTTATGGTGTTTATTTCGTGCTGTCTCTTGTTGGAATTGAAGAATTTGAGAAAACTGAAAATATACTCTTTTAATACGATATTCTTAGGCTCTTTTTTCTTGACATCATATTGTTTTCCTCTGTTTATTGCCAGTTCTTCTTTATTAGAAGATTATATAACCATGGCACCAAGTTCAATTCGCCACGTTGATTTCAATTATATTACTATTGGAAATTCTCTTTGTACATTAGCAATTAGTATTTATACTTTTGGACAATTATTTAGAAGAAATAAAACTAACAGAATATATAGGGGATTCCCACTATATTCAGATATAAGAAGGGCAACTAGATTTTTATTATGCCTGTTTTTCATTGCATCCTTAATAAATATGTTTATATCAATAAGTGCAGGTGGTATAGTCTATTTTGATGACAGGGCTTATCTCTATGAGTATTACAGGTTGTTTTTAGCATTATCTTTAGTTTCTCATTTGTTTTATAATGATGAATGGAAGATGAGTCGCTCTTTATTTTTCCGGAAATATAAAATAGAGATTCTGACCTCTTTTATTTTGATAGTGGTATTTCTGGTATATGGAGAAAGAGGTGAGCCAATTTCTATCTTCTTAATTATTTTTTCATTTGCAGTCATATATTGTCTTCGAATCAGTTTTGTAAAGTTAGCTATTGTTGCTTTTATCGGTTTATTGTTAATGTATGGAATTAGAATCACAAGAAAAGACAGCAATTCACTTCAAGAGGGAGGCGTGAGCTCCTTTGCTTCAGCAACGTCCTCGTCTCTTTCTGAAGATTCTCCGCTATTCCTTTTCGCTGACCTAATTGCTGCATCCAATGAACTATGTTATGGTTTGGAACTCCATAAAAGAGACGGGCTATTGCATCCAGAGCAAATAGTACTCCTGCCGTTTTACCCATTCCCTTTTGCACCAACAATTGCAAGTGAAGCACTGCTAGGTGTCGAATGGTCAGAATTGTCAGCAGTTGAAAAAATGAATAATGAGATGAAAGCAGTCAACTATTATTCGTGCTTCGGCAATCATATAGTTGTTGATATATTTATGAAATGGGGGCTTCTTGGAATTTTTATTGCTTTTTTTGTTTTTGGTTATATTATTTGTTATTTTGAGAAAAATTCCAAACGCGATATAATTACGGCAACATGCTTTATTTTACTTATAGGAAATGCCATGTACCTGCCCCGTGGTACAATGTTTTCTATAGTCCGTATGTTGACAGACGTTTATATATTTGCAATAATAATAAATGCTTGTTCAAGGAAAAGAGTAGTTGTTTTATCTAAATAATCGTTTATGAGACTTGTTGTTTATACAGTACTAACAGGTAACCGGTATGACAATGTCATACAGCCTGATGTGATTGATGAAAACATAGACTATATATTATTTACAAATAATAAAAATTTGTATAATGATTATGAAGGATGCTGGAAAGTAGAAGAAATACCTTATGAGTGTTCTGACAACGGTCGATTATCACGCTATCCGAAACTACAACCACATAATACAATCTTGGATAAATATGATTTCAGTTTGTATATTGATGCAAACATAAAAATAAAAGATAGTTTTGTATACAATAGAATGAAGGAGTTGGCAGAAGAGAATGTAAAAATTGCATTACTCCAACATCCATTTCGGGATTGTGTATATCAAGAAGCATATATATGCATTGCTGCTTGCAAGGGTGGCTGGATAGATATATTACGTCAAATATTTTTTTTGAAAAGAAACGGAATCCCTAAACATGATGGATTGTATGAGGCAAATTTGATTTTTAGGAATCATAATGATGAATTGGTTGTTGCTACAGATAATATGTGGTGGCAGACTTTTATGAAGTATTCAAAGAGAGACCAATTAAGTTTGGTCTATGCGCTTAAAAAGACAGGGATTAGAATTGAATATTTCTTACCTAAAGGGTTTACGACAAGAAATCACAATGCATTTGAGAAAATAGTCCATTTACCTCAAAAGGAGAATAGAAAAACCAAGATGAAAAGAAAGATAATATCATCTGTTTATAGCGTGTTTAAAAAACTGTTAAAAGAAAATAGCGATGAATAGATACTTTGTTTATATGCTTCTTGTATTTTTGTTCTCGATGACAAATGCATGTGCAAGTGACAATTATATAAGTACCCAAAAAGTATCATTAGACGAATTAGGAACTAAATACAATATTACAGAATTTGGTGTAATAAGTGATAGTACTTTAATTCAAACTAATCAAATTCAATCTGTGATTGATCAAATCCATAACAATGGAGGTGGAACTTTATATATACCCGCTGGCACATTTTGTAGTGGCTCTCTTTTCTTTTATCAAGGTGTTAATCTGTACTTAGAAGAAGGTGCCAAATTAAAAGGGTCTGAGAGGATAAGAGACTATAAATTAACTGAAACAAGAATTGAAGGTAAAACCGTAAAATTCTTTACGGCCTTAGTAAATGCAGACAATGTAGATGGCTTTTGCATATTAGGTCCTGGCACATTAGATGGAAATGGACATTATTATTGGGAAGAGTTTTGGCTCAGAAGCGAATGGAACCCAGGTGCATCAAGTATGGATACCATGAGACCACGTCTAGTATATATTTCAAATAGTCAAAACGTCGTATTACAAGATGTTATTCTTCAAAACAGTGCATTTTGGACAAGTCATCTTTACAAGTGTAATAATGTACGCTATTTGGATTGTTCTTTTTACGCACCAACAGAGAATGTTTATTCTTATAGACCATATCGAGGTGCACCAAGCACAGATGGTATAGATATTGACAATTGCAACGATATATTTATTTATGGATGCTACTTTTCAGTAAATGATGATGCTATAGCTTTAAAAGGTGGAAAAGGAACCTATGCAGATACATTACCGGAAAATGGACCAAATTATAATGTTACAATAGATAATTGTACCTTTCATAAAGGATATGGCTGTTTAACATTAGGATCAGAATCTATATGGGATTACGATATAGTACTGAAGAACTCAAAATCCATTAATATGATTCGGGTCTTACGGTTGAAAATGAGACCTGATACACCACAGAAATATGAAAGGGTTACAATTGAAAATATGCAAGGATATGCAGATTATGGACTTGATATTCAACCGTGGACACAGTTTACTGAAGTTGAAGATCGAGATAATATGCCTATGACAGTTTGTACAGATATTACAATCCAGGGGCTAAATATGAACTTTAAAGATTTTTTTCACGTCCAGTTGTCTGAAGACTATAATCTGAAAAGATTCTCATTTCTCAATTCTATAGTCACCGATGAAACGAATTCTTTCGACCCTCATTTGATAGAAGATACAAAAGTGGAAAATTTTACATATAACGGTAATTCTTTTACAACAGATGTTAGCGCTAAATTTAAAGCAATAAATAGCAATAAAAGAACATACAGGCTTAATGGTATTGATACGAATTCATCATATATTAAGGGAGTATTAATTCAAGAAAATAAAAAGATAATAAAAAAATAATTATTATGAATAGAACAGACAGAAAAAGCATTGAAAGAGAGTTGTCTTCATTGTTTATAGACGTATTTAAAACCCAATTTACTGAAGAAGAATTAAACGGGTTGCAGTTTAAAAAACATCCCCAATGGGACTCTTTGACGCAAATGATTCTCGTACAAGAGATTGAAGCAAAGTTTGATATTAAGTTTGATTTTTCAGACTTAATGTATTTCACATCATATAATAGTGGTTTAGAACTTATTTCAAAGAAACTTGGTGTATGATCTTCAATCACTTACTTGAATTTCCTGAAAGAATAGCTTTATTTGAGGACGGAAAGGAAATAACCTATTCCGAAATGATAAATGCAGCAGATACACTTGTTGAGAATATCCCTTCAAGATCTGTTGTGCTTATGCGATTTGAAAATAATTATAAGTCTATTTTGGCGTATGTGGGATTTTTACGAAAAAAAATAGTGACGCTTATAGTAAATCCACAACTTGACAGAGAGCATATTGAAGATATTTGTTCACGGTTCCAGCCTAACTATATATTCTCATTAAAAGAACAGTTTGGAGAGGAGCTGGTACAATCATCAGAAGGATCAATTTATAAAACGTCACATGCCGCAATTCCTCCGACTGATGATGATTTGGCCATACTTCTAACTACATCAGGAAGTACAGGATCCCCTAAATTTGTTCGATTATCATACAAGAATCTATTAGCGAATACGAAGTCTATTTGTGAGTATCTTGGGATAAATAAGGAGGAACGCGGAATAACGTGTCTCCCATTGTACTACTCTTTTGGCCTCTCGCTTCTTAATACCCATCTATACGCTGGAGCATCCATTGTTGTGACAGATCAGTCATATATGAGTCCTCTATTTTGGAATCAGTTCATCCAGCAACGAGTGACAACTTTTTCTGGCGTACCCTATACATTCTCTATTTTACGACGTTTAGGTTTGGAAAACGTTAACCTTTCAAATGTTCACTATGTGACGCAAGCAGGAGGAAAATTGGGTAAAGAGGATGTAGAATATTGGATTGACTTCTTTTCACAAAGAGGAATTAGTTTCGTTGTAATGTATGGCCAAACGGAAGCCACAGCCCGAATGTCCTATCTTCCACCGGCCCACGCAAGAGCCAATAGTGCAAGTATAGGAATAGCAATCCCCGGAGGCGAGTTTTATCTTTGCGATGGAGAGAAGAAAATATTAAACTCATTTGAAGAAGGTGAGCTAGTCTATAGAGGTGATAATGTATCACTAGGATATGCAGAATCGGTATCAGACCTATGCAACGGAGATGATAACAAAGGTGAATTATTTACAGGTGATATTGCATATTGTGATGATAAAGGTTATTATTTTATAGTTGGTAGGAAGAAACGCTTTTTAAAATTGTTTGGCAATAGAACAAATCTTGATGAAATTGAGCGCATGCTAAAAAACAATGGAATTGAGAATTTATGCTCTGGTAAAGATGATAATTTGCGTATTTATATTCTAAATAATTCTTTGAAAGAAAAAGTGAACGAATTGATAAGAACAAAGACGCTTATCAACCCTACAGCATATACGATTGTGGTTCTTGACAAGTTCCCGATTAGTGATTCAGGAAAAGTGCTTTATTCAAATTTGCCATACTGATGAGAATAATAATGTATTTTATGGATAGGATCGCTATATTGGAAGTCTTGTCCAAAAAAATTATAAAACGTGATGGTTTTCTATGGAAATATCTTAGGAAACGTTCATTAAGTTCTGGTGATGAAACAAAATATGACCCCTCTGAGTATTATAAGCTAATTGATAATAGTGGCATTACAAAAGGAGATATTGTAATAGTCCATTCCAGCATGGAAGAGATGTCCAAATTTAATATCAATGCAGTTGATTTAATTAATCATTTACTATCAGTTATTGGTCCAGAAGGAACCCTCGCTATACCAGCCTTCCCCTATTATAAAGAAGTAAAAGAGATTTTGGAATATGATCGAAACAAGACATTGTGCTGGACTGGCATATTACCAAATATCTTTCTAAGGTATCCAGAAGTTATAAGGAGCGAGTTTCCATATAATAGTTTGGCAGCAAAAGGACCACATGCCGAGGCAATGATGAAAGATAATCTCCTTGACGATAAAGTATACGGAAAGCATTCGGCCTGGGTTTATTGCTCAGATCACCACGCCAAGGTTCTTTTCTTGGGTACACCTGCATTTCATACAACAACAGTGTCACATATTTGCGAAGACTTACTTGGTGAAAAATGGCCAATAAAGGAATTCTATAAGAAACAAATATTTCTGTTGAAGGAAAAAGAAGGAACAAAAGAATTTGAAGCTTTTGTTCGTAGAGAGTTTTGGTATGATTATAATACGTCCTATCATAGAACTTATCTCTTAAAGAAAAAAGGCATACTGAAAGATACATCATGTCATGGTGTGTATTTTGGATACATTGATGATGTCAATAGCGTAGTAAAGTATCTTTCCGAATTAGCAGTAAATGGTAAACCTATGTATTATGTACCAAGAAAATATAGAAAATAGGCCCAGCGTTTCCGTGGCAATGGCAGTCTATAATGGTGAAAGATTCATCAGACAACAGATAGACTCCATCCTATGTCAACTTAAGAATAATGATGAACTTGTTATATCATATGACAACTCAAAAGATGCGACCTGGGATATCATTAAGGATTATTCGGAAAAGGATAAAAGAGTAAAATGCTATAAAAATCCTTATTCGCCGGGTGTAGTTCATAATTTTCAAAATGCATTGGAGCATACAACCAAGGAAATTATATTCTATTCTGATCAAGATGATTATTGGTTAGATATGAAAATAGAGAAAGTACTTGACAGATTTTATGACGATAAGGTAACCGTAGTGGTCCATGACGCATCTCTCGTAGATGAGAACCTGCGCATAACAAGCCCATCAACCTTTAAACTGCGTGGAGGTATTAAAACAAGTCTATGGGGAAATTTAGTCAGACTTAGATATATTGGATGCTGTATGGCCTTTAGAGCCAAGTATAAGGAAGTTATAATACCTATACCAATGAAATATAGTTCTCATGATTGGTGGACGGGTTCAGTATGTACCATTGGCGGAGGCAAGATGGTGGCTATTCAAGAACCACTTATCTACCATCGCATTCATGGTGCCAATGTGTCACCAACTAAGCGCCCCCCAATGAAAGAACAATTAGAATGGCGCTGGATTATCATCTCAAATTTAATAAAGAGGTATCGTAAAAGAATTAGTCTGAATGGAAATAATTGCTAAGAATTCCTTTCCTATGTGTTTCATGGGAGAAAATAGATTTCTGCTATATCATTGTGGCTCTATAATCGAGTACGATGCTTTAAGTATGAAAAAACTTAGGAAGTATCGGGTTGATAGAAGTTTCCGTGAAAAAATTCTAGGGGGCATTCCGTGGCTATTAAGGTTCTTTAGGCTGGGTGTGCAATGTGCCATACCGATTAATGATAGTACGGTATGTTTTAGCCTAAAAAAGGGAATTTTTGAATATAATATAGAAGAAGAACGCCTTGATGGTCCATCAAATATTGCTAATGGAATCAAGCCTTTGGTATTTACGCAAATACGAAACATACCAGGTTTTGATGATATGATTGCTTTTGGAGGCTATATGGGAAACCCTTTAAAGCATAGTGTAGATATCTACGGAAGAAAGAGTGTCAATGATTGGAAAACCTTATATACTTTTGATGAAGGAAAAATCAATCATGTTCATGCGCTAATTCCTGATGCACAAAATGAATGTGTGTGGATTTTTACAGGAGATTTCGGCGATGCAGCAGGAATATGGCAAGCAAAGAAAAACTTCCAGGAAGTAACCCCCATATTGATAGGCGAACAGAAGTATCGAGGCTGTGTGGGTTTTCCTGTTGAAGGAGGATTGCTTTACGCTACGGACTCCCATTTGGAAAGAAATTCCATTCGTATCATGAAGAAAACAGAAGATGGTTGGAAAAGTGAAAAACTTTTAGATACAAACGGTTCTTGCATACAAGGTTGTCAGGCAGGTAAATACTACTTCTTTGATTCATGCGTAGAAGGCTTAGGTGAATTTAAGAATCTCCTGCATTTTATATTTAGCAAAGAGCGGGGGGCTGGTATTTTAGATTCTAAAGTGAGAATTTATGGTGGTAACCTCCAGGAAGGTTTTAAAGAAATATATGTCCAAGAAAAAGATAATATGCCAATAAGCAGTTTCCAATTCGGCATGTATGACTTCGCTTCTGGAGAAAATACACATGATTATATTTTGTTTAGACAAATGTCGACAAGAAGTAATTGCCTTTCAACGATTAAACTTACAATATAGTAGTAATGAATATATTGTTCCTATTTTGCTATTTGCCTAATTTGGATTCAAATCAAGGATTATTCGTACAGTTGATAAATGAATTCAAAACGAATGGACATAAAGTCATTGTGTCCTCAAAAGGGCAGGATGTAGAAAAGACCATTGTTCGTCAAGAAAATGGAATTGAAGTGCTACGAATAAAATCAAATGATTTTACCAGTGTGGCTAGCAACGTAAAAAAAGCTTTCGCATATCAGGAGTATGCATTAAAACAGCGTTATTATACTAAGAAGTTCTTTAAGCACGAAAAGTTCGATTTAATTATCTCTCATTCATTGCCGCCAGAGTTGGCTTATATTGTTGGTGGTCTAAAATCATACTATAAATGCCCATTCTACTTATTACAGACTGATTTTATTTGGCAAGATGCGGTGGCTTTTGGATATTTCTCAGAGAAAAGTCCAATTGCACTATACTACCGTTTCTGGGAAAAGAGAATGTTCAAAATAGCGGATTTCATAGGTTGCCCGACAAAGGGGAATGTTGATTTCATTAAGAAGTATTATGATTTTATTAGGGAAGAGCAATTTGTTTTTCTTCCCTTCTGGCAAAATGAGATAAACGTTCAGCCGAATTATCAGCTTAGAGAAGAGTTTGGACTCAAAGATAAGTTTGTTGTCATATATGGTGGTAGTGTAGGTGCAGCCCAACGAATAGAGCATATAGTAGAGTTGGCTGAGGCATGCAAGGATTATAAAGACATAGCGTTTGTCATACTGGGGAAAGGTGCATACTTAGATGTAATAAAAGGGATGGTGGTTGATAAACAACTGGAGAATGTTGTATTCAAGGCATTCCTTCCACAGGATCAATATCTCAGTTTTTTGGCTGCATGTGATGTGGGCATGATTATCTTGAACGAAAAGATGGCCACCCCCAATTTTCCAAGCAAGTCAATTTCGTACCTGAATATGCGAGTCCCTATACTCGCCGCTCTTGACCATACAACAGATTTTGGTGAATTCCTAGAAGAAAACAATGCAGGATTGTGGGGCTATAGTGATGATATTCCAACGCTTAAAAAGAAGCTCATAAGTTACTACGAGAATAAAGAGTTGCGTGAAAAAGTGAAAGAGAATGGATATAAGTTATTCAAGAATCACTTGACCACCCTGCAGGCTTATCAGACGATTATAAACAAAGTGACAAATGGATAATTTACAATTGATAAAGGAGTATGGAAGTCCATTATATGTCTTTCATGATGCAGAGTTTATAGAAAACTATGAGCATCTGTGCAAGGCAATGAGGGAGTTTTATCCGAACTATAATCCAGGGTATTCCTATAAAACGAACTACACTCCTCACATTTGCAAATTGGTCAAACACCTTGGTGGTTATGCTGAGGTTGTGAGCGATATGGAGTTGTGGGTGGCTTTGCAGTGCGGGTATGAGAATAGCAAGATTATTTATAATGGCCCTTGTAAAGGTAAGATGTTGGAAGAACATTTGCTTAATGGTGGTATTCTCAACATAGACAATGAGGATGAAGCAAAGCGTGTTGTTTCATTAGCCCAGAAGCATTTGGATAAGAACTTCAAGGTAAATATCCGTATTACGGCAAAAATTGATATTGGATTTGTTTCGCGATTCGGTATTGAGGCCGGTAGTCCGCAAATGGAACGTGTTGTAGCATTACTGAAACTACAAAGTAATATAAAACTAGTTGGCCTTCATATGCATGTAAGTCGCGCCCGTTACCTATCAGCTTGGCAAGAACGCATAGACCAGATTTTGGATGTTGCTGACCGTTATATCGATGGGGTACCAGAATTCATTGACCTTGGCAGTGGCATGTTTGCAGAAATGGAAGGTTACCTAAAAGAGCAGTTTAGCATTGACGTACCTTCTTATGAAGAATACGCTAGAGTAGTAGCGGGTACAGTGGCTAAACACTATGCAGTTTCTGATGTTAAACCATTGTTGGTGACAGAACCGGGAACCACTGTGGTTTCCCGTTACATGTCTCTTCTTACAACCATTACAGGAATTAAGGAGATTTCTGATCGAAACATTGCTATATGCGATTGTGATATTCATGAGGCCGGTGAGACTGCTATGATGATGAAACTCCCTTACACACATATCGAAGTAGGTGAGGGCTTAGTATCAAATAGTCCAATTGACATAACGGGCTTCACATGCTTAGAGCAGGATACGTTATTTAAGGATTTCCCTAATGGGGTTAGAGTTGGCGATATAATAGAGTTCCGCAACGTGGGAGGATACTCTGTTGTATATAAACCACCTTTTATTCAGCCTTGTTGTGCAATGGTCGCAGTTTTGGAAGATGGTACAGTGAGAGAAATAAAGAGAAGGGAAACATTTGAGGATATTTTCAAAACATTCATTTTTTGATATATATACATGGGACAGTTTAGAAATTTAACAATATTACTATCTGCAGCAGGATCCCCATCTATGCCTGGAGCTTTAGCATGCTACCGTAGTAATGGAGAGAGAAACATTAGAGTTGTTGGAATGGATATGGCGGATGACCCGAGTGTTCGGTATATGGTAGATGCTTTTTATAAGGTACCAGCAGCAACATTCAAAAACTATTGTGATATAGTCCTTGATATATGTAAGAAAGAAAAAGTAGATGTATATCTTCCAACAATTTCTGCCGAAGTTAGTGCGGTATCTGCTAGGCTAGATGAATTTGAAGCGCTTGGAGTCAAGGTATCCGTCTCTAATATGGAGTCTGTTGAGATATCAAATAATAAACTTCACACATATCAAGCTCTTGAAAAGGCAGGAATTCCAGTTCCCAAATACTGTGGTGTTCATTCTGTAGATGAGTTTATTGCAGGATGTAAGTATATGGGATATCCAGAGAAGCCAGTCTGCATTAAGATAGTCAATGGCAGTGGTAGTCGTGGCGTACGTATCATAGATGCGAAGAAGTCCCGTTATGAGATATATGCATATGAAAAGCCGAATAGTTTCTATACTTCATATGAGGATATGCTCTCTATTTTAAAGAGTGCACCAAAATTGGAGGAAATGATGTTGCTTGAAGTTATGCATGGTCCTGAATTTACGGTTGACCTTCTGGCTGACCATGGAAAGGTACTATATGAAGTTGGGCGAGAAAATGTAGTCAGCTTGATGAGTATTGCTCAGGAAAGTGTGTTGAAGTACGATGAGTTGGCTTATAAGGTTAGTACTGACGTGGTGGCATTATTGAAAATGGACGGAAATGTAGGGTTTGATTTTATGCGTAATGAAAAAGAAGAGGCGGTTTTGATGGACATTAATCCAAGACTTACTGCTACAGTGTCTGTTATAGCGGCTGGTGGTGTCAACCTCCCATATTTGCGTATTAAGCAGTTGCTTGGTGAACCATTGCCAAAATGTGAACCTATTTACGGAACACGTATTAAGCGAAGATATGGAGAGTACTATTCTGCACCAGATGGAGGTCAAATATTTTTGAGATAGGAGATATGTATAAGATTTTTAAGCGATGTTTTGATTTTATGTCATCGCTCCTGCTTTTTATTGTCATCAGCCCTTTGTTTCTGGTGCTTGTGTTGTTAGTTAGAATAAAAATGGGTAGTCCTGTCATGTTTCATCAAGTTCGTACAGGAAAGGGGATGAAGCCGTTTGGAATGACAAAGTTTAGGACTATGACTAATGAAACAGATAAAGAGGGTAATCTCTTACCTGATGAGCAACGTCAAACCAAATTTGGGAAATGGTTAAGGTCTTCATCTCTTGATGAACTACCTGAATTATTGAATATTATAAAAGGAGATATGTCGGTTATTGGCCCCCGGCCATTACCTCCGATCTATGATGATTATTATTCCGAAGAAGAAAAGAAACGCTTTAAGGTTCGCGGAGGCCTTATTACACCGGATTCAGTAGACCCCAATCCTGTAATATCTTGGGATAAACAATTGCAATATGAGGCAGATTATGGGGAGAATGTATCCTTGATTAAAGACCTTAAAATATTCATTGGGGTTTTTAGGATTCTTTTGAGACGTACTGAAACAGACTATGGCGAGTATGTAAGAGAAGCACTTAATGTTGAACGTAAAAATATTAATAAGAACGTATGAATAGGATATTGGTTATTGCACCACATCCAGATGATGAGATTCTTGGCTGTGGAGGCACGATAATTAAGAATATAGAAGCTGGTAATGAGGTCTATGTGTGTATCGTTACTAAAGGACCAGAGTCCATGTTCTCGATTGAAATAACAGAAAAAACTAGGCAAGATGCACGTGATTGTCATCGCAAAATAGGCGTAAAGAAAACCTTTTTTCTAGATTTTCCATCGGTTTATTTAGATGAGTGTCATCGATATGAATTGAATGATGCTTTACTGAAGGTGATTCGCGAGGTGATTCCTGATGAAGTGTTTATTCCACATTGGGGGGATATGCAAAAAGACCATCAAATAGTTGCAGATGCTTGTATGGTGGTATTACGTCCCAAGTATGAACATAAGGTGAAACGGATATACAGCTACGAAACCATGAGTGAAACGGCTTGGAATGCTCCAAATGTCCAGAATGAGTTTATTCCAAATGTTTTTGTGGATATTTCAAATACACTAGACAAGAAGATAGAAGCATTGGGATTCTTTAAAACGCAATTAAGCCCATTCCCGGATGCCCGTTCTTTAGAGGCTGTAGAGGCTTTGGCAAAGTATAGGGGAGCATTAATGCATTTTAAGGCAGCCGAAGCGTTTATGTTAATTCGTGAAATTAAGTAAGCGATGAAAGAAATTGCAATATTTGGTGCAGGAGGTTTTGGTAGAGAAATTGCCTGTTTGATAAATATTATTAACAAAGAAAAGCCCACTTGGAATATTGTAGGTTTCTTTGATGATAACCCTTCTCTATGGGGCAGAGATATTGGTTACGGTAAAGTGCTTGGAGGTATAGATACTCTTAATAGATGGGATGTGTCGTTATCGGTAGTTATTGCCATAGGAGTTCCTCATACGTTGAGGATAATTGCCGAAAAGATTATAAACCCATTAGTTGAGTTTCCCAACATCGTAGCGCCGTCTGTTACCTTTCTTGACAAGGAGTCTGTAAGTACAGGTAAGGGCAATATTATTTGTTCATCATGTCTTATTAGTTGTAATGTGACCTTGGGCGATTTTAATATTCTGAATGGATTTATACCTGTTGGTCACGATACTGAGATTGGGAGTTATAATGTCATCATGCCGTCAACCAATATTTCGGGAGGCGTTAGTATTGGCGAGGAGAATTTCCTTGGTGTAAAATCCGCGGTCCTGCAGTACGTGAAGATCGGCAAGGATGTTCGTGTGGGCGCAGGCAGTGTGGTTATGAGAAATACAAAGGACGGGAACCTTTATATGGGTAATCCTGCCACGAAAGTAAATTTATAAATAATAGTAATAGTATTAACATTTTATTTATTGTAATTATGGAAATAAAAGATTTTATTGAAAAATTTATTGAACAGCTCGAAGACGTTGTAGAGCTATCACCTAACACAAAGTTTAGAGATTTAGAAGAATGGTCATCTTTAGCAGCTTTGAATGTTCTTATGATGATTGATGAAGAATACGGGGTGGCGCTTCCCGCAGATGAGATGAGGAAGACAAATACGATTCAAGAATTATATAATTTGGTGCAATCAAAACGGTAATCAATGTATAATCCTTTTTCAGTTGAGGGTAAGACTTTCCTAGTTACAGGAGCATCATCAGGAATAGGCATGGCAACGGCCATTGAGGGTTCCAAAATGGGTGCGAAACTTGTGATTACAGGTCGTAATGAGGAAAGGCTATCAAAAACTCTTTCTCATATGGCGGGAGAGGGTCATAAAATGATTGTAGCTGATCTTTCATGTGATGATGATATTAATCGTCTTGTAGATGAAAGTCCTTCTTTAGATGGCTTGGTTAATAATGCAGGTTTAAATCAAATCATTACAACTCAATTTGTTTCAAGAGAGAAGCTTGCTTCAATTATGGATGTTAACACGATGGCACCGATACTCTTGTTTCAGAGATTATTGAAAAAAAGGAAGCTATGTAGAGGAAGTTCCGTTGTATTTACAAGTTCCATATCAGGGAATTTCTGTGTTGGTCTTGGTAATGTGATGTATAGTACCACCAAAGCGGCTGTGACTGGGTTTGTAAAGAATGCTGCATTAGATCTGGCATCAAAGGGAATACGTGTTAATGCTGTAGCACCAGGAATGATAGAAACTCATATTCTAGACAACAGCAAGATTGGAGAAGAGGAGCTTGAAGAAGACAAGCAACGCTACCCAATGAAAAGATATGGAAGACCAGAAGAGGTCTCATATGGCATCCTCTTTTTATTAAGCAACGCATCTTCCTTTATCACAGGAACTAATCTAGTGATTGATGGGGGATTTACATTACAATAAAAATATGAAAACAATAATTTATGATATTAGCATAAAGGCAGTAACCTCATGGCTCCCGGAAAACGTGCTTAACATGGAGTCTTTGATTTCTTTATACGGCGAAAAGGATGTAAAAGAGATTATGAAGACTACAGGTATAGAGCATGTAAGAGTAGCATCAGACGGAATGACTTCTTCCGATATGTGCCAGAAGGCAGCTGAATATCTCATAGAGAGAGAGGGTATAGATAAAAAGGTGATAGATGGTCTTGTGTTTGTTTCACAGACTCCAGATTATATTTTACCTTCTACCTCAATTTGTCTTCAAGATCGATTGGGGTTATCTAAAGATACTGTTTGTGTTGACATTCGATATGGTTGCTCCGGCTATATCTATGGAATCTTTCAGGCTGCATCATGGATAGCCTGTGGAGCTTGTCAGAATGTGCTAGTTCTTTCTGGTGATACCAATTCAAAGATGATTAATGATAACGATAGGTCTCTGAAGATGGTTATGGGAGATGCAGGAACAGCAACCCTTGTTTCTAAAGGAGACACTCCTTTAGGCTTCTTAATTCATTCAGACGGTAGTGGTGCTGAAAAGTTGATTGTTCCAGCAGGAGGATTCAGGACGCCCAAATCAGAAGCGACTAATGAGATAAATTGGGATGAAGACCACAACGGAAGAACTCAAGAAGACATGTATATGGATGGAATGGCAATCTTTATGTTTGCTATTACGCAGGTACCAAAGAATATCAAATCTATCATAGAACAGATGGGGTGGGCAAAAGATGATGTTGGTCTTTATGCCCTGCATCAGGCTAATAAGTTTATGGTGGACTATATTGGTAAGAAACTTAAAGTGGCATCCAATCTCGTACCAGTAAATGCTACAAGCTATGGAAATACGGGGCCCGCCACTATTCCTCTCTTGCTGAGCGATGTCTGCGCATATAAGCAGTATGATCTCAGAAAAACGATTATGAGTGGTTTTGGAGTCGGATTATCATGGGGCAGTATCGCTTGTGACCTCTCACATACACATTTTTATAAACCAATTAATAAGTAATCAAAATGGATAAAGCAAAAATTAATGAAATTGTCATCAATACGCTGAAAGACTATTGTGTAGCAAACGACATTCAGGTTGATATCAATAAAGATACAGCCCTTATAGGTAGCAATAAGATCATGGACTCTATGGGTCTTGTAAATAATATAGTTGATATTGAGACAGCTTTTCTTGATGAAGATGTTGAGATTAGTCTGACATCAGAGGCAGCTATGTCTGGACGTATTAGCCCTTTCCGCTCAGTAGGTGCATTGTGTAACTTTATTGCCCGTCAACTTGGTATTGAGGAGGAGTAATGAATAGAATTATTATTATTACAGGTACTCGTAAAGGTATTGGCAGATACCTTGCTGAGCAATATCTGCAGGAGGGTGATATAGTTTATGGATGTAGCCGCAGAATATGCGATATTGAACATCCGAACTACTATCATACCAGGCTGGATGTGTCTGATGAGGCAGAGGTGGTTGGCTTTGTACGCAACGTGTATAAGAACCATAAGCATATTGATGTGCTTATAAACAATGCGGGGTGTGCCTCTATGAACCATTTTTTGTTGACTCCATACGATACGGCCAAGAAGGTGTTCAACACAAACTTCTTTGGTACATTCCTGATGTGCCGAGAAGTGGCCAAATATATGGTAAAGAATAAGAAAGGGCGCATTGTTAATTATTCTACGGTGGCTGTAGCTTTGAATCTTCATGGTGAGTTGGTCTATTCAGCATCAAAAGCTGCCATTGAGCAGTTGACCCGAGTTCTTGCAGATGAAATTGGTGAGAGTGGTATCACGGTAAATGCTGTAGGCCCAACTCCTATTGATACGGATTTGATTAAGAATGTTCCTGAGAATAAATTACAGGATCTGCTTAGCCATCAGTGTATCAAACGCTTTGGACAGTTTGAGGATGTGAAGAATGTAATAGACTTTTTCCTCAAGCCCGAGAGTAACTTTATTACAGCACAAACCATTTATTTAGGAGGAGTAGTATAATATGAACTGGTTGATAGAAAAGATAAACGAAGGAACTGACAAAACGGCAGTTATCTTCAAAGAAAAAGAATATTCTTACAAGACTCTCTATAAGAGCATCTGTAAGGATTATGAGCGCGTGAAGGACACTTTCAAGAGTGGTGAGGTAGTAGCGATTGTATCTGACTATTCTTTCGCATCTATTTCATTGTTCTTTGCGCTTCAGGAGAACCATAATATTATTGTGCCTATTACAACTAAGGTGCAGTCTGAAATTGATGACCGTATAGCAGTGGCCGGATGTGATTATATAGTGTCAATTGATGGTGATGAGTGGAACTTTATAAATAGAGATCATTCAGATGAACGACATCAGCTAGTGGCTACACTTCAGAATGACAAACATGCGGGTTTGATTTTGTTCAGTAGTGGCTCAACAGGAAAGCCTAAAGCAATGATTCATAATTTGGATAATCTGATTGATACCTACAAGGAAAAACGCGGCAAGCGACTTGTATTCTTGATATTTCTGATGTTTGATCATATTGGTGGCTTAAATACTTTGCTAAACTGCCTGTCAATGAATGTAGCAATGGTATTCCCTGAAACGCGTGAACCTGACCATGTAGCTCATTTGATTGAGAAATATAAAGTAAACATTCTTCCAGCTTCTCCAACTTTTTTGAATTTAATGCTGATAGGCGAATGTCCTGCTCATTATGATTTGACATCGCTTCGCATGATTACATATGGTACAGAGCCTATGCCTGAGAGTCTGTTGGTAAAACTGAAGGATGCATTCCCTCGCGTGAAGTTCCTTCAGACATTCGGAACGAGCGAGACAGGTATCTCTGCAACGTCAAGTTATTCTTCAACCAGCACATTCCTGAAGATAGATGATCCAAATACAGAGTATAAGATTATCAATGGTGAGCTTTGGCTTCGCAGTAAGACACAGATTATGGGCTACCTGAACTCCAGTATGGAACGTTTTACTGACGACGGTTGGTTCAGGACAGGAGACATGGTAGAGGAAAAAGATGGCTATATCAAGATCATTGGTCGAAACTCGGATATTATTAATGTGGGTGGTGAAAAAGTTCTTCCATCTGAGGTGGAGTCTGTTCTTTTCCAGATGCCTCATGTCAATGATTGTGTAGTTTTTGGTGAGAACAATCCTATTACAGGACAGATGGTAGTAGCCAAAGTTCTTTATGATGAGGATATTAAGTTGTCTGAACTGAAAAAGTTGGTGGTTGAATTCTGTAAGGAGAAACTGACACGTTATAAAATACCCGCCAAGGTGATTAAGATGAGCGAGTCTGAATTTACAGAAAGATTTAAAAAGAAAAGGATTTAATAATTTTATTATTATGTTCTCTGCCCTAGAGAGCTGTGATATCAATCACCTGGCTCGCGAGATATACCTCAGAATCTTTTCTTGGCGCTCTATGAGAAAAAAGTTGAGAAAAAGCAACTTTTGCCTTGCTATATGGGTGTTAAGGTGTAAAAAAGTCTCAGACATCAGGGACACCCCAGTACAAGGGTGTCTCCTGATGTACTTTGGTGAAGTGGAATTTGATCTGACTGCCTGTAGGTCCATTCGTTAAGCGATGACGTGAAGTACATCGTAGAGGCTGTTAAGAATGTATTGTCATAATATAGAAATGTACAGAGTATTTGAATTATTCTTTGAACTCATACAGGTATCAATTGGGCTGAATAAAAGACTTAGCCATACACCTTCTGAAAAGGAATGGTACGAGCTTTTTGAACTATCTCAAAAACAGGCGGTTGTTGGTGTGGCATTTCTTGCTCTAGACGAGTTGAGTAAGGAAGGGCAAAAGCCGCCATTGGAATTACTATATGAGTGGATAGGCTCTACCGAACAGATAAAAAATCAAAATAGGATTGTAAACAAACGATGTGTTGAAATTACGAAGATTTTTAAAAATGCAGGGTATCGAACTTGTATATTGAAAGGGCAAGGAAATGCAATGATGTATCCTGATAATTTTGTGCGTACATCAGGTGATATAGATATATGGGTAGAAGGGAAACGCGAAGATATTAGACAATTTGTCATATCAAAATGTCCAGATGCAGAAGATGGGACTTTACATATCCATTTCCCTGTTTTTAATGATGTGGAGGTTGAAGTTCATTATAACGCAAGGCGTACGAATAATCCATTTTACAATAGAAGACTGCAGAAATGGATTAATGAATGTTCTGATGAACAGTTTTTGAATAGTGTCTATTTACCAGAACATCCTGAAGAATGTATAAGTATACCCACAGCTAAGTTTAATGTGGTACATCAATTGTTCCATATTATGTCTCATTTCTTTATTGAAGGAATCGGATTGCGTCATTTTGTTGATTATTACTATGTATTGAAGAAATATTGTTCGGACAATAATGATAGTAAAGAAATTAAAGAAACCTTACGATATTTAGGTGTTGAACGATTTGCAGGAGGAGTGATGTGGATAGAAAAAGAGTGTTTGGGATTAGAAGATGAATTTTTACTAGTGAAACCATCGCAAACGGTAGGGCGTGTTATATTGAAAGAGATTGAGGAAGGCGGCAACTTTGGTCACTACGATGAACGTTATAAGATTCGAGAGGAAGGAGTTTTAGTTAGAGGATTTGCTGACACTTGTCGTCTGTTAAAACTTTCGACATTATTTCCATCAGAATCAGCATGGAAGATTATTGATAAAATATTAAATCAGAAATGGAGATTGAAATTATGTCGGATGAAATGAAAAAAGTGTTGTTCTTATTTATGTTGTTTTTCCTGTTGCCCTCTACTCTAACTGTAGCTCAAAGGAGAATCATTCTGAAAAAAAATGCTCAAAAGGTAGTAAAAGGAGAAAAGACAGTAAAATTAAATGTTCTTACACAAGACACTTTTTGTGGAGACAGTGTGATATTGGGTTACGATAGTAAAATTACTTATGTTGTAAAATATGATTTCTATTTAACAGATGATATAACACTACCCAAAGGATGTGTTTTAGAATTTGACGGGGGGAGTCTCAATGAAGGAACACTCATAATGTCTAATACTTCTTTTATTGGGAGGTATGAAGGTAAACTTAACGTTATATTGAGAGGGACTAATGTAACAAAAGATTTTATAGTAAGTAACTATAGTACAGATGTTAATAAGTCGCATATAGAAACGGCTAGAAATGGCGTATTATTGAAAGACTCAGTCCTTTTACGCGATGACACCTATTTGTATACATCTATAACGGGAGAAAACCCACAGAAGGATGGTCTTGTTTTAGGACAGGCACTAAATTATAGTAGAATAATACCAGTAGGAGACAATATAAGAATAGAGAACGTTTTTCTTTATAAACCAATGCCTACTGAAAATGTTACTCACGAGAATGATGTTTTATATAGCAGAATAATCCATGCAACAGGTTGCAATTTTCTAGAAATAGCAAATTGTGTTATAAACGGCGGGTTAAGGATAGATGGGAATTATAATTTGCCATTCGGAACAGCCCCGTATATAACTAACATATATATACATGACAATTACTTTAGCATAGATTTCAGCCATATAGTAGGAGATATAACCGATGACGTAATATATCTTATTGGTGCCAAAAATAGTATTATTTCTAATAATGTTATCAATGCAGTTAATACTAACAGAATTTTTAAAATAACAGGAATATATAAAGAAGAGGGAAAAGGAGGTGAAAAGAAGTACGGAACTTACAATGATGCAGATAGCATAATAATTTGTAATAATACTATATATGCAAAAAATACACGTAGTATCGTTCAGCAGTATTATGGCTTAGGGACAGGAAAACAGGTCTTTGACTTGTATGCAAACCCCAAGACTATTATAATAGAAAACAATAACTTTTACTTGGAAAATTGGATTTCTTTTATTGAAAACAAATCTGTTTTCAATCCACATCTATCAATCATACATTTCAAGGGAAATGATGTAAGACATAATGGTAGATTATTCTGGATTTGCGACAAAAACTGCACTTTAAATCTTGAAAACAACAGAATAAAAATAGAAGGAGACTATTTGCATCTTTATAATGATAGTAATCAGGATATTTATAATCCAATCAGACTAATGGCTGTAGAAAAATTTACTTTAAAAAATAATATTATTGATATTACATCTCCAAATGTAACTGGACCATTTATTAAGATTGAGTATTCAAAAAGAGCGACGAATAGTATATATAATGCTTTTTATAATCCATATTTAATTGAGTTGGAAGCCAATACAATAAAAACAAATACATGGCTAATGGATGCTACAAGTTATGATGAAAGTGATGATAATAATTTTCTCTATTATTTATTAGGGAAAAGGACTTCCACTGTACAACTAAAAGGAAATGATATCACAAGATTGGCAGAAAAACAGGACGATGAATTAATTTCTCTTAATAATGTTAAGAATTTAATCTCATATAACAACGTATTTCGTTCGACAAAGCCGATTTCTGCAGTATATGAAATATCTACGTTTTTAGACGATGCAACTATTGAAATAGGCGGAGATTCTTTATATAAAATAATGAATTACATAGGAACGGAACAAAAAAAAGTCGAACTTCTTAAAACTCATATAAAAAGTGAAACAAGGAACAATTATCGTTATTTGAATCCGATTATATACGATAGACCAGTAATATATTCACATTAAATATGAGTGTCCTCCGGGGACCAAAAAGAGATATAGGACGTTAATGAAGAGAATGATAGAAAATGATGTGTGAAAGCGTGGGATGAGGGAACAGTTTGTAAGGTATTTAATAGACCTATTTAGAGATGTTCCGACTGGTGTTTATATAGGAATGCTATCGATATTTTGTCTTGGGACGGTAGTCCTGATAGCATTGAAAGGCTATGAAAAGGGTTGGAATTTATCTGCAATGCTACTTGCTGTAGAATATGTGATATTGATCTATTGTGCGACAGTTGTCTTTAGGGAATATTCAGAGAATGTAGGCCATGATTTTATGCCATTTTGGAGTTATGAGGCGATTGGTAATGGAAGAAATGATCTTCTGGCTGAGAACATTATGAATGTTGTTGTGTTTGTGCCGGTAGGGTTGTTGCTCAGCTGTGTTTCGCGTCGGTTGAAATGGTGGATGGTATTGCTCTTTGGTTTAGGATTGTCTGTCTCTATTGAGGCTCTACAATATATCTTTCATAAAGGCTTTTCTGAATTTGATGATGTATTTCATAACACGCTTGGTTGCGCGATAGGAATTATGATAGTGGCAATAATAAAGGGAATATGGTTATTACAAAAGAGATACTTGATGAATTGACAGAAAATGCTAAGGCGAATCCGAGGCTAAGACAAGGTATGGATCTGCGGAACAGTCCTGAGGATTTAAGTCAGCGAATGCTTAATGCATTAGAGCCAGGAACTGTAATGCCGATACATAGGCATAGGGAAACGAGTGAGACTTGTGTTTGCGTTCGAGGCCACTTCGAAGAGTACTTCTATGACTCTGAAGGTAATCTCACAGAAACCATAGATATGGTGCCTGGAGGTACTGTCTTGAACATCGAAAAAGGTCAATGGCATAGTTTGAAGTGTCTTGAAAGCGGAACAATACTTTTGGAGGCCAAGGATGGTAGCTATAGGCCACTTGATGAAGATGAGATTTTTACGAAATAGAAAAATAATTATAATACAAATAAAGATGAGCGTATTTAAAGACAAAACGCTGCTAATCACTGGTGGCACTGGTTCGTTCGGAAATGCCGTACTGAACCGTTTTCTGAGAACAGACATTGGGGAGATTCGTATCTTCTCACGTGATGAAAAGAAACAGGACGATATGCG
>AUXO014602469.1_pt1 | contig 27013 bp, 28 predicted proteins | sample 768731 | NCBI WGS metagenome assembly AUXO01 (sample SAMN02715735, study PRJNA202380) | gut metagenome | biome: sheep rumen | host: Ovis aries | place: New Zealand: Palmerston North
ATGAAAATCCAACAGTAATCTATTCAATTTATAGAGATACTGATGCTAAATATGTATTATTCACAACTAAGAATGGACTGGTAAAGAAAACTTCTCTTGAAGAATATACTAAAACAAGAAAGAAGACTGGCATTGGAGCAATTACATTAAGAGAAGGTGATAATCTCGCCAGTGTATCACTTGTTAAAGATGAACCTATTATCTTAATTACTAAGAAAGGTATGTGCATTAAGTTTAATTCAACAGAAATTTCAGCAACGTCTAGAGCGACTTCTGGCATTAAAGGAATTAATCTAAATGAAGATGATGAAGTTGTTTCTACACTTGTTGTAAGAGATAGTAATGACTCACTTGGTATTTTCTCTACTGGCGGTTTTGGTAAGAGAATTGCGGCAAGCGACCTAGTTCTCCAGAAGCGTGGTGGTAAGGGAATTACCTGCTATAAATCATCTGATGATGTAGCATCTGCGGCATTACTAAATGATGAAGATTCAGTCTTAGCTATTGGAGTTTCTAAATCTATTTGTATTTCCGCAAAAGAAATTCCTATTTTAGGTAGAACTGCTACTGGAAATATCATATTAAAAGATAAATTACAGTCAGTATCAAAGGTATAAGTAATTATACCTTTTCTTTTTATAAAAATTATGATATAATATAAATGTGTGAGAAAGGAACTTAGACAATACTATGACAAAAGATGAATATATTGAGATGATTTATAAATTAAACATGGCTTCGGACGCATATTATAATTCAGAGAATCCTATTATGTCAGATAAGGAATTTGATTATTGGATTCAAGAGATTTCTAACTTTGAAAAAACAAATAATTTTTCTCTTTCTAATAGTCCGACTCAAACAATTGGCGCTCCTGTATTGTTTTCGTTAAAAAAAGTTCCTATTACACCAAAACCGATGCTTAGTTTGGCTAAGTGCCACTCCGACGAGGAGGTTGCGGAATTTGCGAAAAATCAAAAAATGGTTGCTATGGTAAAACTAGATGGTTTATCAGTCCGCATCAAATATAATAATGGAAAAATGATTTCCGCAAACACCCGCGGTAATGGAGTTGAAGGCACTGACATCACTGAGCATGTCAAGCAGTTTCAAAATGTCCCTTTGAATATTCCATTTAATGGAGAACTTGTTATTGATGGTGAAGCTATAATTAAAATGTCTGATTTTAAGATAATTAACAAATATAATGAGTTCAAAAATCCAAGAAATGCCGCCGCAGGAGCTTTAAATGTTTTAGATACTCAATTAGTTAAAGATAGAAAATTATCTTTTTTAGCTTGGGATATCATAGAACAAAAAGATACTGAATTTGGAGATACATATGCGGATCTGGTTTATTTAATGGATAAATTAATTTTTGCCAAGAAGTTAGGGTTTGAAGTTGTTCCAGCTTTTTATTGGGAAAATAATCCATTTAGTAAACCAATTAAAGAAATGAATCGTATTGTTATGGATTTTAAAGAATTCTATCCATGCGATGGCGTTGTATGGAAATTTAATGATATTGTTTATGGAGATTCATTAGGACAAACATCCCATCATTTTAAAAATGGAATTGCTTGGAAGCCAGAAGTTGACACTGCAGAATCAAAATTAAAATATATTGATTGGACTATGGGTAGAACTGGAGTTTTAACGCCAGTCGCAGTATTTGAACCAGTAGAATTAGATGGTTCTATCATTGAGCGAGCAAGCCTTCATAATTATAGCATTATGCGTAAAATACTCGGTGATTGCGCTTATGTCAACGAACCTGTTATGATAATAAAAGCAAATATGATTATTCCGCAAATTTTTGCAGCAGGGCCTCACTATAATTATAATCAAATAATTGCGCTAGGAGGAGTCAGCGCAAATCATGAACCGGAAAAATGTCCCTATTGTCAAGGAAAAGTTTCCATTCAGACGTCACCAGATGGAACTGAAAATTTAATTTGTGAAAATCCTAATTGCTCAGGTAAGTTGATTAATCGTTTAGACCATTTTTGTGGTAAGAAAGGTCTTGACATTAAGGGCCTTTCAAAAGCCACGCTTGAAAAACTTATTGTCTGGGAATGGGTGTCAAATTTTTCAGATATATATGAATTATTTACACATAAAGTTGATTGGGTAAATACTCCTGGATTCGGAGAAAAATCAGTTCAAGCAATTTTAACTGCAATTGAAAACTCAAAAACACAAACATTAGAAGCATTTATTTCAGCTATTGGAATTCCTCTAATTGGTAAAAGCGTAGCTAAAGAAATTTGTAAACATGTTTCTACTTATGAAGAATTTAGAGAATTAGTAAACACTGGATATGATTTCTCTAAATGGGATACTTTTGGTAGTGAAAAATGTTATTCGCTAAAAAAATATGACTTTACAGAAGCAGATAAAGTAGCAAAATATATTAACTTTATTCAACCAGAAGTAGAAGAAACTACAAGTTCTTTAGATGGCATTACCGTTGTAATCACTGGAAAACTTTATAATTATAAAAATAGAACTGCTTTACAGAAAGAAATTGAAAAACATGGCGGTAAAGTTTCAAGTTCTGTTTCTGGTAATACCTCATATCTTATAAATAATGATATTAAATCAGCCAGTGCTAAAAATGTCGCCGCTAAAGCGGCCGGAATTCCAATCATTTCAGAAAAAGAATTTATTGAAAAATTCTTGCGTTAAATAAAAAAAATATTGTATAATATAATTGTAAAAATTAAGGAACAGATACATCATGGCAAGTAAGTCATTAAGGAAAAAAATAGCTCGCAAAATTGCCGAAGCAGAAAAGGTAATTCAGTATAGTCAAGATAAGCATGCGCGGCAAGTAGCAGAAGAAGAGATTATGAAACTCACAGAGGAACATAATCTAAATATAATTGATTTGTTAGAAATAGATGACATGATTCAAAATATGTTAAATAAATAATTTGCCTTAAACAAAAAATTTGTGATATAATTTTTACATAAAGGAAAGATAAATAAGGAGAAAAAAATTATGATGAAGGAAAATTCAAAGAAAGTATTAATGTATCTTAAGGAACACAATGGCGAAGATTTAACAGCTGCTGATGTCGCTGCTGCTCTCGGTTTTGATAATAAGAGAGTTGTTGATGGAATCTTCACTTCTGCCATTCAGCGTAAGGGTCTTGGCGTTCGTACACCAGCTGAGATTGAGCTTGAAGATGGCTCTCACAAGGCTATTAAGCTTCTAAGTCTTACTGAGGCAGGTATGAAGTTTGATCCTGACGCAGAAGACGACGCTGAGTAATTTGGGCTAATTTAAAATAGGGGTAGGTAAAATATAATCTACCCCTTCTTTTTTAAGGAGAACGTAATGACTTGAGTTTATGCAATTATTATTGGAGTATTAATTTGCATAATTATATTTTTATATCCTAAACATAAATTAGATAAAGAAATACTCCAAAAGAATAAAGATTTACAAAATAATCTAACCAATTTAACTGCGGCGATTGCTTCTGCTGAGACAGAAACCAGCGCTTTGGAGAAACGAAAGGCGTCTTTAAACACCGACATTGAGACTATAAGCGCCCAAGCAGCGGCCGCCGCAGATGAAATATATAAAAAATCATATGATTTAATGCAAGAAAAAATGTCTCAATCCGCAGAAATTGCTGGATTTAGATATCAACTGGCAGAAGAAAATCATAAAAAAGAATATCTTTCAATTATGGAGGAGAACGTTAAGAATTATAATGCTACTATTGGAGCAAAACAAGAAGAAATACGTACTCTTAATGAAACTCTTTCAATATTAAAAGATAAAACAAGGTCTGCAATTGAACTTGATAAGAGAAGACTTCTTAAAGAGTCTGAAAAAGATTACTATAAAATAAAAATATCAGAACAAGATGCAGAAGATATTAGTTTATTAAAAGAAGTGGCGAAAAAATTAAATAAAGATCCCGAACCAATTAATAAAATAATTTGGGAACTTTATTATAAAAAATCTACAATGGATTTATTAGGGAGATTGGTTCCTACTGGAACGGCCCATTGTGGAATATATAAAATAACTAATATAGAAACAAATCAGTGCTACATAGGTCAAAGTGTTGATTTACGAAATAGACTTCGTGACCATATAAAAGCCGGTCTCGGCATTGCTTCTTCTAATAATAGATTTTACACAGAAATGAAAGCATTAGGCCCAGAAGCGTTCATGTATGAAATTATTGAAGAATGTGATAGATCACAATTAAATGAACGTGAAAGATATTGGATTGAATTTTATGAAAGTACTGATTTTGGCTATAATACAACACAAGGAAATAAGAATTAATGAAAAAGATAATTGGTGAACCTGGTAGCGGGAAAACAAAACAGTTGATGGCATATTGCCAAGAAGAAAATGCAACTCTGGTATGTAAAAATCCAGAAGCTATGTTTGTAAAAGCGCATGCATATGGCTATGATATTAATATAATTTCATATTTAGACTTTTTAAAAACCTCTGATTATAATCAAAATAATGCTTATTTAGATGATATTGATGAATTTTTAGAAGTTATTGGTTGTTACGTAAAAGGTTTTGGGGGTAATTTATAATGAAATTTGAACGAACCTTCGTAAGTAATTTTGAAGGAGCAATAATTGGCATGCGCAATCCATTAGCAAGTTGGCATAAATCTGATTCATCATTTAATATTGAAGAAGATGGTAGCTTAACTGCATTAAGTATAGCAGATTTATGGGTTAATAAATTATTTCCCGACTTAGAATTTGGAAGTAAAGAATATTGCGCTAAAGAAGAAGAGTGTTTAAACTGGTTGTTTAAGAATGGAATACTTAAAGAATCTAATCAAGGTAATTTTTATGAAACAGCTTGGGTTGGTCCCAATGATATGGATTTAGCTCAGCGTTTATGTGGGGCGGGTCCAGAACATCGTAAATTTTTACGCCAAATCCAGGTATGTGTAGATATTACAGCACCGTTATATTGGTGGAAGGAAGCCGATACTTACAAGATCGGCACAACGGCCAATAGTACATCAACAATGCATAAATTGGCTTCAACTCCAATTACCATTGATTGCTTTGAAACAGATGACTATGAACCAAATATTAGTTATGTAAGAGGGATAGAAAGTTCTGGAAGAAGTATTGAAGGAATGGCAGGAGACTTTATAAATTGTTTAGAAGAGCTTCGTTTGAAATATAACGAAACAAAAGATAAGCGTTACTGGAAAGAACTTGTGCGCTGGTTGCCTAATGGATGGCTTCAAACCAGAACAGTTACGATGAACTACGAGAACCTGCGCAGCATTTGCGCTCAGCGCGCAAACCATAAACTTACTGAATGGCATTCTTTTGTAAAATGGGCGCATTCACTTCCTTACGCCGATCAGCTAATCTTTGACGAAGAGTTGCCTTTTAATAAAAATTTTGATATAATATAATTACAATGATTGAAAGGTAAAAAATATGAAAGATGAATTTTTAAATTTTATTGATGATTTGATTTCGCACAATGAAGATTACGCAAAAAGTATTATGACAGATGATGTAAAGGATTACCTTGAAATTCTTAGAACTGGTGAAGATAGTTCTAAGCCAGAAATTACTGATAATGGAAAAGTTGTCTTGAAATATATGCAGGACAATAATATTAAAATGGCCAAGTCTAAAGACATTGCTGAAGGTCTCGGGATTTCTTCAAGAGCCGTTTCTGGCACATTGAGAAAACTTGTAAATGATGGCTTTGCTGAAAGAATTGGAAAAGACCCCGTTATTTATACACTAAGCGAAAAAGGTAAAAATTATAAAATTGATTAAGGAGAAAAGAAAATGAAAGCAAAATTATTAAATTCAGCAAGAATTGAAGGTATTTTGTATCAGCACAGTCTTGAGCTTAAAGTTTCTGGTCCAAATTCTAAAAAGCCTGGAACAGAATTTATCTCAGGTACTATTGATATCGCAACAAATGATAAGAAAACAAATATCGTCCCTGTCCACTTTACATATGTAACAGCGGTTACCGCAAGTGGAAAAGAGAATGCGACATTTGAAACATTAAAGAATATCATCAACAAAAAGATTGGTTGCTATACAGATCCTGATGTAGGAGATAATGCAGCTAAGATTAGGGTTGATTCTGCTATTGGATTGAATGAGTTCTATTCTGATAGAAGCGGAGCAGAAGAGCTTGTTTCTGTAAAGAGAAATGAAGGTGGATTTGTTCACGTTGTTCAGTCTATTAGTGAAAATGAAAATCAGAGAAGCACTTTTGAAGCAGATATTGTTATTGTTGGAGTAAGAGAAAAGGAAGCCGTTGAAGATGATAATGGAAATATCACCTCTCCAGCAAAAGCAATTATTGATGGTAGAATTTTTGATTTTAGAAAGAGTATGCTCCCAGTAACTTTCTCTGCAATTAATCCAAAGGCAATTGATTATTTCGTTGGTCTTGAAGCTTCTCCTAAGAACCCTGTATTCACAAAGGTAAGAGGACAGATTGTTTCAGAACAAATTACAAGATATATTCATGAAGAGTCTGCATTTGGAGAAGATTCTGTAAGAGAAGTTCAAAGCTCTAATAAAGATTATGTTGTAACATGGGCAGCTTCTGAGCCATATGAGTTTGGTTTAGAGGAAACAATCACATTTGATGATTTAAAGACAGCTGCTCAGGCTCGTGAAAATACATTGGCTGAACTTAAGCAGCGTAGAGATGAATACAAGGCATCTCAGGGCAATGCAATCGGTAATGTTCCAAAAGGAACACCAGTTGAAAGTTTAGCTACGGGTGAATTTAAGTTCTAATAGGAGGTAAATATGGCTATAAATCTATTATCAATTACTCCTCATAAAGTAAGTAGAGATTTGTCTGGCTATATTACCTACGTATATGGAATTCCAAAGGTGGGTAAAACCACCTTTGGAGCTCAATTTCCTGGTGCTCTTATTCTTGCTTTTGAAAGAGGATATAATGCTTTGCCGGGCGTTATGGCACAGGATATTACAACTTGGGGAGAGTTTAAACAGGTTCTAAGAGAACTTAAAAAGCCAGAAGTTCAAGCTGTATATAAATCAGTAATTATTGATACTGTTGATATTGCGGCTGCGCTTTGTGAGAAATATATTTGTAATCAGTTAGGTATTGAAAATATCGGTGATGGCGGATGGAGTACAAATGGTTGGAGTAAATATAAGAAAGAATTTGAAGATTCTTTTAGAACTATTACTCAGCTTGGATATGCCGTTTGCTTTATTTCTCACTCTGCGGATAAAACTTTCAAACGCAAGGATGGTACGGAATATAACCAGATGGTTCCAACAGCACAGAGAAGCGTCAATGAAATTGTAAAAGGAATGGCGGATATCTTTGCTTGCGCCGATATTGTAAATGGCGAAAGAAAGCTAATTCTTCGTTCTATGGATGGTTCTGTTGATACTGGATGCAGATTTAAGTACATTGAACCAGAAATTCCATTTAGTTACCAGGATTTAGTTAATGCGCTAAATAAGGCTATTGATAAGGAAGCAGCTGAGACTAATAATAAATTTGTAACTGAACAGAGAGTTGCTGAAGTAATTGCGCCGACCTATAATTATGATGCGCTTATGGATGAATTCCAGAAAATTACTGGTGACTTAATGCGTAAAGACCCCGGTAATGGGCCTAAGATTACAGAAATTGTTGACCGATACCTTGGTAAAGGCAAAAAGGTTTCTGAAACAACAAGAGACCAGGCAGAATTTGTTGACCTTATTGTAGGGGAAATTAAGGAGACTTTATTATAAATGAAAGATTTTCTAGCCGAAGATGGATTTAATATGTTGCTATCGTGTATTGCAATGATTGGGCTTATTATACAAATTATCTTTGACCCAAACTCTATTAAATCCATATGGATAATTACAGTAATTGTATGGCTTAGAGTAAACCATCTAGAATTTTTAATAAACCAAAAGATGAAAGATAAAAGTCAACTTTAGGGTTGACTTTTTTTATTATATTATGATATAATAATATAAAGGAGCGTCTCAAATGGCAAAACCTCATATTGTAAAATGTCGCATTTGCGGCGAAAGTTTTGACACAAATCAAGTAGAATTTTTCCGCAAAGGAACTTGGTATGCTCATAAGAAATGCTATGATGAAAGAGAAGCGGAAAAAACACAAGATGAAAAAGATTTAGACCATTTAATGGAATATTGTTATAAATTATATGGTAAAACTCTTGATTATAATAAGACTTTAAGATTGGCTAAATCATATCATGAAAAAGAAGGTTTTTCTTTTTCTGGTATTGAAAGTACATTAAAATATATTTATGAAATAAAAAAAGAACCAATAGAAAAAAGTAATGGTTCTATTGGTATTGTACCATATATGTATGATAAAGCTCGTAATTATTGGTATTCTGTATGGCTGGCTAATCAAAATAATGAAGTAAAAATTTTAGAAAGATATGAACCTAAGATAATAGAAATAAAAATCCCCGAACCGAAACGCAAAATGCGTCATCGCAAAGTATTTACATTTTTAGATGAGGAGAATATTGATGACAAGTAAATATTTAGATACAACAGCAATAATTCAAGTAATTGGAAGCGTATTTATAAAACCACAATTGCTTGACGAAACAGATAAATATGTAATTACAGAGGAAGATTTTGTTTCTGATTTTCATAAAATTGTATTTGGCGCCATTTATAAGATATACGAACTTGGCGCAGAGTCAGTTACAATAGAAAACGTTTGCGATTTTTTATCAACAAAACCAAAAAGTGAAGCCATTTTTACAGTAAACAAAGGTGAGGAATGGCTTAAAAGTGTTGCAGAAAAAGCAATACCCTCAGCTTTTGATTTTTACTATAATAGAATGAAAAAAATGACGCTTTTGCGCACTTATGATGCCTATGGAATTGATGTTAATTTTATTTATAACCCAGATGAAATAGACACAAAAAAAGCTCAGTTACAAGAAGAGCAGCTGGATAACATGACCTTAATTCAAATTGCAGATAAGGTTGACGCAATTGTTGATGGAATTAGATTAAGTTGTGTTAGTGATACTTTTGGAGATACTCATCAAGCAGGAGAAGGAATTGATGCGCTGATTGATCGATTAATGATGTATCCAGAAGTTGGTTCTCCTTTATACGGCCGGTTTATTAACCGAGTAACCCGCGGCGCAAGATTAAAAAAGTTTTATTTACGTTCAGCGCCTACTGGTGTTGGTAAATCTCGTTCAATGGTTGCTGATTGCTGTTATATTGGAGCCGATATGATTTATGATGATATGTTAGGATGGATTGGAAATGGAATTGCTGAACCTTGTTTATATATTTCAACTGAACAGGAATTGGAAGAAATTCAGACAATGATGTTAGCTTTTTTATCTTCAGTAAATGAAGAACATATTATCAGTAATCAGTACGAAGGTGATGAGATTGAACGCGTGCGCAAGGCCGCAGAAATCTTAAAAAGGTCTCCTATTTATATTGAAGAATTGCCAGATTTCTCACTTCAAGATGTTGAAGATAAAATCAAAAAAGGCATTAGGGAACATGGTATAAAATATGTCTTCCATGATTATATTCACACTTCAATGAAAATTCTTGAAGAGGTTACTCGTCGTTCTGGTGGTGTTAAATTGAGAGAAGATAATGTATTATTCATGCTATCAATTAGATTGAAAGATATCTGTAATAAATATGGTATCTTTATTGAATCAGCTACTCAGTTAAATGCGGATTATCAAGAATCTGAAACCCCAGATCAAAACTTGCTTCGTGGCGCAAAAGCTATTGCCGATAAAATAGACTATGGCAGTATTCTGTTACCTGTTGGACAAAAAGACCTTGATTCATTAGATAGTCTATTGAAGATGAATATTTACGAAAAACCAAATTTAAAATTGTCTGTTTACAAAAATCGTAGAGGTAAATATAAAAGTATTTACCTTTGGTGCAAAGCAGATTTAGGAACATGTAGAGTAAATCCAATGTTTGCAACAGATTGGCGTTATCAATTAATTGAAATGGACGATTATCAAATTAAAGTAGAACCTGGAGCATTTGATGATTAATTACGACAAGCAAGAAATAAGAGAAGCTTTAACGATTAATGATATATTTGATCTTCTCTTGGAATGGGGCGGTAATCCGCAATATGCTAATTTCGGAATTTTGGCAGAAACCATAGACCATAATCCGCCAGGAGAAGGAAGCCGTAAACTATATTATTATGAAAATAGTGGTCTTTTTAAATCTTATACTGGTGGAGAAGATTCCTTTGATATATTTGAATTAGCTATTAAGGTATATGAAATTCAAAAGAAACAAGTTCTTAATTTAAATGATGCAATTAGATTAATCGCTTTTAGGTTTGGAATTTCCGGTTCATTCGTTGTAGAAGAAAAGGAAGAATTAGAAGATTGGTCTGTACTTAGTAATTATGATAGAATTCAACAAATTGAAACAAAACAATATGACATTAAGCTACAACCATATAATAAAGATATATTAAAAATATTTAACTATGACTTAAAAATAGTTCCATGGTTAAATGAAAATATAAAACAAGAAATATTAAACTTTAATAAAATCGGTTATTTTCCCGGCGGGAACCAAATTACAATTCCTCATTATGACAAGGACGGATATCTTGTTGGTATACGCGGGCGTGCTTTAAGTAAAGAGGATGCAGAAATTTATGGAAAATATCGTCCATTAATTGTGAATAAAAAAATGTATAATCATCCTCTTGGAATGAATTTATATAACTTAAACAATTCTAAAGATAACATAAAAAATACTGGTCGCGCAATTATTTTTGAAGGCGAAAAATCTTGCTTAAAATATCAGTCATATTTCGGAAATGAAAATGATATTTCTGTTGCTTGTTGTGGAAGTAATATTTCTGGATACCAAATGAACCTTTTGGCAGAATTAGGTGTTAAAGAAATTATTATAGCATTAGACCGTCAGTTTCAAAATATTGGCGATGATGAATTTAAAAAATTGACAAAAAACTTGATAAAGATATATAATAAATATGGGAACTATGTAAAAATTACTTTTATATTTGATAAATATATGATAACTGGATATAAAGATTCTCCTATTGATGATGGAAAGGAAAAATTTTTACAGTTATTTAAAGAAAGGATTTCATTATAATGCAGTATAAATTAATAAATGAAGAAAATACAGAAGGCTCTGCCTTATATAAAGTTTTACGAAATAGAGGAATTGAAGACCCTTATCATTATTTAAATACAACAGATGAAGATATTATTGACCCAGCTACAATAAAAAATATTCCAGAAGCAGCAAAGTTATTAGTTAAACATATTCATAATAATAGTGACGTTTTTGTTAATGTTGATAGTGATTGCGACGGATATACTAGCGCGGCGTTTATGATAAACTATTTGTATTCAACCTTTCCGGGATTTGCAACAAATCATGTCTCTTGGGCAATGCATGAAGATAAGGGGCATGGACTATTAATGGATAAAATTCTTACATTAAAGCCACAATTAATCATATGCCCAGACGCAGGTAGTAATGAATATGATTATCACAAAACACTAAAAGAAAACAACATTGATCTAATAATTATAGACCACCATAATACCGATTATTATTCAGAAGATGCTATTGTTATCAATAACCAACTTGATGAAAATTATCCAACTAAATCATTGAGTGGAGTTGGAATGGTTTATAAATTTTGCTCTTATATTGATAATCTTTTAGGAACTACATATGCTAATGATATGTTAGATATTATGGCTCTTGGAGTAATTGCCGATGTAATGGAACTAAAAGATTATGAAACAAGACGATTAATTGACAAAGGATTAGAAAATATTGAAAATCCTTTTATCAAAGCAATGGTCGCAAAAAATGAGTATTCTTTAAAAGGTAAAGTAACGCCTACTGGTATTGCTTGGTATATTGCGCCAGCAGTAAATGCGGTAACACGAGTTGGAACTCAAAAAGAAAAAGAAGTATTATTTGAATCATTTCTAAATCATAAAGCTTATACGCTGGTGCCTTCTACTAAACGAGGTCATAAAATTGGTGATACAGAAACTGTTGTAGAACAAGCTTGCCGAATTTGCAATAATACTAAAAATCGACAAAATAAAACCAGAGATACTTTAATTGAAAATATTGAATTCCAAATAAAAAGTGAACATCTATTAAAGAATAAGATTTTATTTATCAAAATTGATGAACCAACAGAAGAAAGTAAAACTATTACCGGTTTAATAGCAAATAAATTAATGTCCACTTATGGCCATCCGGTAATGTTATTAAATAAAACTTTTGATGAAGAAACTGGGGAATTAACTTGGGCTGGTTCTGGGCGAAACAACCCTGCGGCAGGAGTAGAGTCACTACAGCAATTAGCGCAAAATAGTGGATACTTCACCTTAGCACAGGGACATGACAATGCGCTTGGCCTTGCTATCCCAGATTCAAATGTTGATTCTTTCTTAACATATAGCAATAATTTATTAGCAGATTGTGATTTTTCTTTAACTTATAATGTTGATTTAGAATTCTTCGCAAATAAAATTGATATTGCAGATATTTTAGAGCTTGCGGATGCTGCTAATGTATGGGGTCAAGGAGTTGATGAACCATTAGTTGCAATTAAGAATATCCAGGTTACAAAAGATAATACTAATTTATTTGGCACTACTTTAAAAATCAATCTTCCTAATAATCTTGCTATTGTTAAGTTTAAATGTTCTGAAGAGGACTATATGTCTATTTATCCAAATGAAGGATGCACAACAATTGATATCGTTGGCAGATGCATGAGAAATACTGGCTGGGATAATGGTCCAGAAGTAATTATGGAAGATTTTAATATCGTGCGTAAACAAGAATATTATTTCTAATTTAAAGGCATGCTGAAGCAGCTCCGGCCGGCAGTGGGCGAAAATGCCGAAAACGCAAATAAAAAAATGTTTAGGAAATTTTGGAGGTAAAATATGAGTAATAAAATAAATTATGGATTTGGTTCAGGAACTGGTGATTGGACTGGAATTGAAGACAGTAAAACCGCAGAACCATACAGTAGTGGATGGTGGAGCATCTATCCTCCTTATTATGAGTTTTGCTGGCATAGACTTCCTTGCGGCGACTGCGCGCGAACGGGACAACCATGCAAACATCAAGGCAATACAATTACCACAAATAAATATACTGTAAATACAACAACAGAGGATTAATTCCTCTTTTTTGTCTTTTTTAATAAAATATGATATAATATATAAAAGGGTGATGATATAGGATTTATTTACAAAAAAACAAGGACAATTTTTGTTAAATTGTTATTTTGTTCTTTTATATATTTTAGAAGGAGAAAATTTATATGGCTAAAATAATACCAATTAATAATAACGATATTTTTGGAGATTTTGTAGTAAAAGAACAAGATAATACCAAGCAAACCGCTGCAAAATATTATATTTGTCAGTGTTGTAGATGCGGACAAATAAAATCAATACGTTCAAGTGAATTACGAAAAAATCCGCAATGTATTTGTCATCATGGAGAAGATTTTATTGGCACTAATATCCATAATTTTACTGTAATTGAAAAAACTTCGTTACGAGCCGCAGATAAAGCAATTATTTATAAATGCAAATGCAATAAATGTGGATATATTCAATTAATTGCTGGAAATAGATTGAGAAGAGATAATGTTTTATGTGAAAATTGCGGACATAAAAAGTCTACATTACTTGATATGACAGGTCAAACTTATGGGTTTTTAAAAGTTTTAAAACGTGATATTTCTCCTCAATATATGGGGCATGAGCAAGACGCTTATTGGGTTTGTGAATGTCTTAAATGTGGTTCAATTAAAACAATACGAGGAGCTGACATAAGAAATGGTGTCGTTAAATCGTGCGGATGTGTAAAATCACATGGAGAAGAAGCAATAACAAAAATACTATTAAACGCTAATATCAATTTTAGTCGGCAATATAAATTTACTGATTTATATTCTAATCAAGGTAATAAAAAAACATATTATTATTTTGATTTTGCAATCTTAAATAAAAATAATCAATTATCTCATTTAGTAGAATATGATGGCATAACTCATTTTAAACCATCTCCAAGTGGATGGAATACAATAGAATCTGTGCAAAAAACACAACAACGAGATAAAATTAAAGATGATTATTGTCAAAAACATAATATTAAATTAATACGTATTAAATATGATGAAGAAATAACATTAGAAAAAATATTAGGAGGTTCATATGATTGATGATATAATTCTTAGTGAACGTCAAAAAATCGGTTTAGAAATTGCTGTACAGCGATATAAACAACACAAGTCTTATACTTGTATATCGGGCTATGCCGGATCAGGCAAAAGCACACTTGTGAAATTTATAATTCAAGCATTGGGCATCGCGCCATGTGATGTTTGTTTTATTGCATACACAGGAAAAGCCGCCTTAGTTTTAAAAGAAAAAGGCAACTTGAATGCAATGACAGCACATAAATTACTTTATCAATCTTATCCTCGTGCTGATGGTACATTTTTTCATATACCCAAAAGACCCCTTGAATATCCATATAAAATAATTGTAGTGGATGAAGTATCAATGCTACCAAAAGATATGTGGGAATTATTATTAAGTCATGAGATTTATGTAATTGCGCTAGGTGACCCTGGTCAGTTACCACCTTTAACAGATGATAATGGCGTTCTGCAAAAACCGCATATCTTCTTAGATGAGATTATGCGCCAGGCGCAAGAATCAGAAATTATCCGAGTATCTATGGATATTCGAGCAGGGAAATCATTACCTAAATTCAAAGGAAAAGAAGTTCAAATCATTGATAAAACAGATTTAGTGAGTGGAATGCTTCAATGGGCAGATCAAATTATTGTAGCTAAAAACGCAACTAGACATTATTATAATGATTTGATGCGCTCTTATATCTTTGGCGAGCATCCTAAAACTCCATTAGAAGGAGATAAGGTGATATGTTTGCGCAACGATTGGGGCGTTATTACTCCTCTTGGAGATGTTTTGGTTAATGGATTAACTGGTTATCTTAGCAATATCGTTTATGAAGAAAACAGAAATGCACCTTGGCAAATCAAGAAACAGGTACCTACATTAATGTTTGCTGATTTTGTCCCAGACCATTACGATGATGATTCTCCGCAAATTATATCTGGAGATGGGGTATTTAATCAGATTAGTATGGATTATAAATTATTTACTCAATGGGAACCAACAATAAATAAAGATAATTTTAGAAAGATTCCGAAAAATATGAGGCCACACGAATTTGATTATGGATATGCAATTACGGCCTGGAAAGCGCAAGGTAGTGAATATGACAAAGTGCTTGTTTTTGAAGAAGATTTCCCAAGGGGAGAAGAGCATAAAAAATTTCTATACACCGCCGTGACGCGCGCCAGAGAGAAACTGGTTATAGTTAGAAAATAATGATTGACTAATATAATAAAATATGATATAATAATATAAAGAAAGAGGTGAAATATGATTCCTCGTTTTGAAGTGCATAGCCATTCACATTATAGTAATTTTAGAATTATTGATAGTATTAATAAACCAAAAGATTTGATTAACCGAGCAATTGAGCTCGGTCTTTCTGGTATTTGTCTTACCGATCATGAGACATTAGCAGGTGCGCCAGAAATCAATCTTTATGCACAAGAAATTCAAAAAACAAATCCAAATTTTAAAATTGCTATTGGAAATGAGATTTATCTTACAGAAACAAGAGATAAAAATCAAAAATATTATCATTTTATTTTAATTAGTAAAGATAAAATTGGCTGGAGAATGTTAAGAGAATTATCTTCAACAGCTTGGATGCAAAGTTATATGGATAGAGGTTTGGAACGTGTTCCAACTCTTTATTCAGAGCTTGAACATATAATTAATAAGTATGGTAAAGGTCATTTAATAGCGACAAGTGCTTGTATTGGTGGTGAATTATCTTCAACGATTTTAGAGTTAGTTAAAGCTGAAAAAGCGGGACTGCCAGTAAATAATATCAAACAACATATTAATGATTTTACAATGTTCTGTATTAATTTGTTTGGAGATGATTTTTATTATGAAATCGCTCCTGGTATGTCTGCGGAACAGGTAGCTGTAAACAATAGAATGATTTCAATAGCAAAAGCATATAATAGAAAAATTGTTATTGGAACTGATGCGCATTACTTAAAAAAGGAAGATAGATATGTTCATGAAGCATATCTTAATTCAAAAGATGGCGAAAGAGAAGTTGCATCATTTTATGAATATGCATATTTGCAATCAGAAGAAGATATTAGAAAACATTTAGAGCCAACTCTATTAAATTATGAATCATTATGTGAAAATTCAATGGAGATTTATAATAAAATTGAGAATTATTCAATTCAACATAAGCAGCAAATTCCAAGAGTAGAAGTTAAGAATTATACAAAATATGAAGACAATTCATTAAATAATTTTCCAATTCTTAAACAAATGAGAAATTCAGATGATATTTATGAAAGATATTGGGTTAATCAATGCTTGGAAAAATTAAAAGAATTGAATAAAGATAATGACGCATATTTAAGTAGATTGGAAGAAGAAGCAGACATCAAGCGAACTATTGGAGAAAAACTTGAAACCAATATGTTCTGTTATCCTATAACACTTCAACACTATATTAATATGTTCTGGGATTGCGGCAGTATGGTTGGCGCAGGTCGTGGTTCTTCTTGTTCAGGTTTAAATCATTATTTATTAGGCGTAACTCAGCTTGACCCTATTAAATGGAATTTACCTTTCTTCAGATATTTAAATAAAGAAAGAATTGAATTAGGTGATATTGATATTGATTTATGTCCATCTAAACGTCCAATGATTATTGAAAAAATTAAAGAAGAGCGTGGTCAGCATTTTAATCCAGATGTTGATGATTTAGCTCGTCAAAATCTTGGATGTACTCTTATTGCTACATATGGCACAGAATCTACCAAAAGCGCAATTTTAACTGCTTGTAGAGGATATAGATCTGAGGAATATCCAAATGGAATTGATGTTGACCAAGCACAATATTTATCTTCATTAGTACCTTCTGAAAGAGGATTCGTATGGCCTCTTGAAGATGTTATGTATGGTAATGTTGAAAAAGAACGCCAGCCAATTATTCAATTTGTTAATGAAGTAAATAATTATCCGGGATTAATTGATATCATGTTGGGCATTCAAGGACTAATTAAACAAAGAGGCTCTCATGCTTCTGGAGTTATTTTCTTTGACGAAGACCCTTATGAGTTTGGCGCATTCATGAAAACTCCGGGTGGTGATGTTATTACTCAATTTGACCTTCACATGTGTGAAAGTATGGGAATGACGAAATTTGATTTCTTAGTAACAGATGTTCAAGATAAATTAGTTGAAACAATTAATTTATTGCAGAAAAATGGTGAAATTGAATCTGATTTAACTTTAAGGCAGATTTATGATAAATATTTTCATCCAGAAGTAATTCCATTGGATTATAAACCAGCTTGGGATGCCATTGAAAATGGAACTGTTATTAACATATTTCAGTTTGATTCAATGGTCGGAGCGCAGGCCGCAAAAAAGATTCAGCCTAAAACCATTCTTGAGCTCGCGGATGCGAATGGACTCATGCGCCTTATGACAGCAGAGCGCGGAGCTGAGACGCCAATGGATAAATATGTCAGATATAAGAAGAATATCGGCTTATGGTATGCAGAAATGCGCCAGGCTGGATTAACTCCAGAAGAGCAGAAGACATTAGAGCCATACTTCTTATCTTCTTATGGTGTCCCACCTAGCCAAGAGCAGTTAATGAGAATGTTAATGGATGAGAATATTTGCGGTTTTGGCTTAGCCGAAGCAAATAGCGCAAGAAAAATTGTAGGTAAAAAGCAAATGAGTAAAATTCCTGCGCTAAGAGAACAAGTATTAACAAGAGCTAAATCACCAGCATTAGGCCGATATGTATGGCAATATGGTGTCGGCCCGCAGATGGGATATTCATTTTCAATTATTCATGCATTAGCATATTCATTTATTGGCTATCAAACAGCTTATATTGGAACAAAATTTAACCCTATTTATTGGAATACCGCATGTTTAACAGTAAATAGCGGTTCTATTGGTGGCGGTTCAACCGACTACAAAAAGATGGCAAAAGCTCTTGGCGATATTATGAGTGAAGGTATTAAAGTTAGTCTTGTTGATATTAATAAATCTGCTCTTGGATTTGAACCAGATATTGAAAATAATCAAATTCTTTTTGGATTAAAAAGTATGTTAAATGTTGGCGATGATGTAATTGAGAATACAATTAAAAATCGTCCATATACTTCACCAAAAGATTTCTTAATTAAAGTAAAACCAAATAAGCAGGCTATGATTAGTTTGATTAAAGGTGGCGCTTTTGATACCATGGAAAATAGAAAATTCGTTATGGCATGGTATCTTTGGAATACTTGTGATAAGAAAAAACGTATTACTCTTCAAAATCTTCCTGGATTAATAAAATATAACTTATTGCCAGAAGAAACTTCCCAACAAGTGTCTGCGCGCAGGATATTTGAATTTAACAGATATTTAAAGAAAGTATGTAGCGGCGCAGATAAGAATTATTATAATTTAACAGAACGTGCCATTAATTTCTTAGTAGAGATGAACTATGAAGATTTAATCGTTGGAAATAATAAGATTCCTGTAAAAAACTGGGAAAAAATTTATCAAAATTGGATGAACATTTTTAGACAGTGGATTTCTGAAAATAAAGAATTAATTCTTCAGAATCTTAATGACAAAATTTTTATTGAAGACTGGACTAAATATGCTAGTGGGTCTTTATCAAGCTGGGAAATGGAAGTTTTATGTTTCTATTATCATGAACATGAACTGGCAAAATTAGATACAAAAAAATATGGCTATTCTAATTTTAATAATTTACCAGAAACTCCAATAGTCACAAGTGTCATTAGAACTAAGAACGGGCATACAATTAAGAAGTTCCAACTTCATACTATTTGCGGCACTTGCATTGCAAAAGATAAAATTAGATCTACTGTCACTTTATTAACAACAAATGGTGTAGTTGATGTAAAATTTAGAAAAGAATATTTTGCATTATTTGATAAACAAATTTCTGCTCTTGGCGCAGATGGAGTTAAACACGTTATTGAAAAAAGCTGGTTTAACCGTGGCAATATGATTGTGGTTCAAGGCGTTAGAATGGAAGATACATTCATTCCTAAGAAATATACTAATACTGGAATGGCGCATCAATTATATAAGATATCAGAAATATCAAAAGATGGTAGCGAAATAAAACTACAATCAACAAGAGCGCAAGGAGAATATGATGAAGAAGATTAAAATAATTGCCTTAATTGGAAAAGCTGGAAGCGGAAAAGATTATTGGTTAAGAAGAATTTGCGAAATGGGAGGGGTGCATGAAATCATTTCTTGCACCACTCGCCCAGCGCGATTTGGAGAAGAAGATGATGTTAACTACCATTTTTTAACTGATGATCAATTCCTTTCTCAGAATTTCCTTGAAAGTTGCATGTTTAGAGGGTGGAGATACGGCACCCGATTAAGTGATTTAAATCCAGATGAAGTCAATATAGGAGTATTTAATTTAACTGGTATTGAGAGCTTGCTAAAAAATCCTCAAATTGATTTAACAGTTATCCATTTAGTGGCACCGGATAATATTAGGTTAATTCGGCAGTTAGAAAGAGAAGAAAATAACTGTGATATAGAGGAAATATTTAGAAGATATAAAACAGATAATGAAGATTTTTCTGAAGAAAGATTAAAAAATATAAAAACTCAAGTTGGCTATTGGGTTATAGTAAATGGAGAATATACTGATAATCAAGCAAATCTTATTTATTTAATGTCTATTATTAAAAAGGTCAAAAGTAAATAAAATATATAACTTAAAAGTTATATATATTTGAGTCGCTATGACTCCTTAACATATATAAATACTTAGGAGGAAACGATATGTTGTTAATTATTAAAAGAGATGGCTCTGTCGTAGAATTTAACCGAGCTAAAATTGAAAATGCGGTATTAGCCGCATTTGAAGAAGTTGATGGTAAGATTGATGAATATGCTAAATCAAAAGCATCAAATATTGCTACCTATGTATATTCTCAAGCAATGAAAAGTGACCATGAACTTTCAGTAGAAGAAATTCAAGATTTGGTTGAACAAGGTCTTATGAGCTGTCGCAGAAAAGATGTTGCTCGTGCATATATCCAATATCGCTATGAGCGTACAAAGGTTAGAGAGCATAACACTAAATTTATGCAAGAGGTTGCGCGAAAACTTGATGCAAGTGATGTTCAAAATCAAAATGCTAATGTTGATGAGTATTCTTTTGGTGGTCGTATGGGAGAGGCCAATAGAGCATTAACTAAAAAATTCGCGCTAGATTATTGCATGTCTGAAATGTCTCGTAATAATCATCTTAATAATTATATTTATATTCATGACTTAGATAGCTATGCTGTTGGTATGCATAACTGTTTAACAATTCCTTTTGACAAGCTATTAGCAGAAGGGTTTAATACTCGTCAAACAGATGTGCGCGCAGCCAATTCTGTGAATACCGCATTCCAGCTTGTTGCAGTAATTTTCCAGTTACAATCTTTACAGCAGTTTGGTGGCGTTAGTGCCAGCCATATTGACTGGACTATGGTGCCATATGTGAGAAAGAGTTTTAAGAAACATTTGCGTGATGGTCTTACTTATGTAGAACATTTATCTGAATACAAAACTAATCGTTTTGATAAATGGCTTGATAATGACCCCAAGCATCCTGATGGATTAATTCATTTTGATGATATAGAATTTCAAAGCTTACACCCTGATGCTTGGGACTATGCATTGGAAATGACAAAACGCGAAATTCATCAAGCAGTTGAAGGTATGTATCATAATTTAAATACACTCCAGTCACGCTCTGGTAATCAGCTACCATTCACCAGTATTAACTATGGTACATGCACACTTCCAGAAGGCAGAATGGTTACTGAAGAAATTTTAAATGTTTCTATTGAAGGTCTTGGTAGATTGCATAAAACTTCTATCTTCCCTTGTGGAATTTTCCAGTGTATGAAAGGCGTTAATAGAAAACCAGGAGATCCTAACTATGATTTATTTAAGTTAGCTCTAAAATCAACTGCGCAAAGATTGTATCCTAATTATGTCAATGTAGATTGGTCTACAAATGCTGGATATGATAAAAATGACCCAAATACATATGTTAGCACAATGGGATGCCGCACATATAACGGGAGTGATATCAATGCTGAACCTGGCACAAATCCGCAAACAAAAGATGGTCGTGGTAATTTAGCTCCAGTTACAATTTTATTGCCATTCCTTGCTATGGAAGCTAAGAATAAAGATGGCGATATTATAGATAATTTTATGTCTCTTTTAGACATTAAACTTCATGAAGCAAGAGATATGTTAAAAGAACGTTATGAATGGATGTGTTCTCAATCTCCAGCTTCTGCTCAATTTATGTATGAAAATGGCACTATGCTTGGCTATAAGCCAGAAGAGGGAATAAGAAGTGCTCTTAAACATGGCACATTAGTTATTGGTCAATTAGGACTTGCGGAAACACTTCAAATTCTTATTGGTTGTGACCATACAACAGAAAAAGGCATGGAGTTAGCAAAACGTATTGAGCAATTATATAAAGATCGCTGTGCTCAATTTAAACAGGAAGAACATTTAAATTTTGGAGTTTATTATACTCCGGCAGAAAATCTATGTTATACTGCAATGAAAGCTTTCCAGAAAAAATATGGTAAAATTCCAAATATTTCTGAAAATGATTACTTTACAAACAGTATTCATGTTCCAGTATGGGTGCATATGGATCCATTTGAAAAAATTGATATTGAGTCTCAATTGACTGGATACTCTAACGCTGGATGCATCACATATGTTGAACTAGATTCTAGTGTAAAAAATAATCTTGATGCATTAGAGCAAATTGTTAATTATGCTATGGATAAAGATATTCCATATTTTGCTTTAAATGTTCCAAATGACACATGCCTTGATTGCGGATATACCGATGAAATGAATGATACTTGCCCTGTTTGCGGTAGTTCACATATTCAGCGCTTGCGCAGAGTTACTGGATATTTAACAGGTAATTATACAACCGCTTTTAATCTTGGTAAGCAACAAGAAGTTGAAATGAGATATAAACATTCTAACTCATTATCTAACTGGAGAAAATAATAATGCGCTATGCTGGTTTAATAAAAAATGATATGACTGATGGCTCTGGCGTCTGTGTCTCATTTTGGGTACAAGGATGTTCGCACCATTGTCCAGGATGTCATAATCCGCAAACCTGGGATTTTAATGGAGGTGAAGAGCTTCCAGAAGACTATTTAGAACAAATTGATGATGCAATTACAGCTAATGGCTTATTGCGCAATTTCAGTCTTCTTGGAGGAGAACCTTTTGATAACATCTTACTGAGTAAGGAAATACTAAAACATGTTAGAGAAAAATTTCCAACAATTACCATTTATTGTTGGACTGGTTATAAGATAGAACAATTAAAAGAACAAGCTAAATATAATTACGCTATTCATCGTATGCTTGATTATATTGACGTTCTTATTGATGGCCCTTATATTGCGGAGCAGCGAGACATAACGCTCCCCTTGCGCGGAAGCCGCAATCAGCGCATTTTATATAAAGGAAAAGATTTTTAAGGAGGAAAATTATGGAAACTTGAACCTGTTTCTATAATCCCTTTGAAGAGAAAAATTTACTTAGAAATGATTATACAAGAGAAGAGTATTGAGTATCAAAAAAAGATTTACTCAATACTCTTTTTTCTTTTCACAAAGAAAAGGGATTAAATGGGGTCTGGCTTGAAGGCCCATATATTGATTGTAATGAATTAATTTATAAGTATCACAATGCTTATCCTACTAGCGACATTCTCTTTACAATAAATTAAAATTTTGGTATAATAATAATATGTTAGAATTAATTAAATTATTATTAGTTTGCTTTTCAGTAGCTTTGAGTTATGAACAATTTTTTAAACGAAAAAATTCAGAACTTGGATGGTACTGGATTGTAGTTGCCATTTATTGGTTTTTAAATTTTGCGCAAGGAATATTAAAATAATATCCCTTGCTTTTTTTATTTTTTTATGATATAATAATTATATGAAAAAGATTGTATTATTTGATTTTCTTACAAATATTGAGAAAGCTTTAGATTTAAAAGAAGGGGCTGAATTAGATATTGCTCCTATAACTTTTTCACCCAACGAGCGCGTTAAAATAACACTTATTATTGATATTCCATTGAATGAAATTATGGATTATATATCAAAATGGCGAGCATGGCAAAATGCCTATAAATATCGTAAGAGGTAGTATATGCTAAAAATAAAAGATTTAAAAACTTTAATGAAATTAAAAACAAATAATAAAGATGGAGATTTAGCTTTAGTTGAAGAAACAAGGACATTATATAAGTGGGATGGCGCAAACTGGTGTATTCATAAGCCAGAAGGTGGAATTAACGTAAGCCTTTATGAACTAAACCAAAGCGCTATGACAACTATGCCACCCATGTCAGATGAGCATATTAAACTTAATAAAGAATTTATTCGTGAACATTTATTCTTACAGTTAGCCCCAGAAGATGATACTAAATATTTTATGCTTTTAAATAATGAGCAAAAATATTACACTACTTTTATAGTTAAACCTAATATTACAACAATTTCTATTCCTAGCGTAGAAGATGAAGTAATTGAGTGTTTACAATCTCGTGGAGAAATTAAAGATATTTCTTTCCTTGAGGGTGGAATTGAATTTTGGGTGACAGAAGGCGATAACTCATATGTTTACTATTTATTTAATTACCGAGGAGGTGTGATAGAATGCCAATAATTGGTTGCGGAGTTAACATTTTTGATTATGACCAAACAGTTTATCTAATGAATGAAGATGGCACTAGCCAAATATTAGGTAAATCAACTTATGAAAATTTAGATCATTTTATTACAACTTGCTGTGACAAAAACGCGGTTTATAAAGTGAAATTATCTGGAGTGCAACAATATACTGCTCCGCTTAAAGATAGAATTGAAAAAGAAGGTATATCAAGATATAATAGAAAGATTGAGGTAGAAATTTAATGAGTAAATTTTTAGTCAGTACAGTTGAGACTTATCGTGTTGATACAGATGAAGAAGCAAAAGCATTAATTGAAGACGCAAAGCAGTCTGCAATGTTTGAACTCGGCAAGTATAGTTCTGAGTATAAAGAAGTTAAAGCAAAAGGTGAAGTAGTTGATTCTTTTTATAAGATTTCATTAACAAAACATTTTAATAACATTAAAGAACCTAGTCAGCATATTAAGGTTGACTATGATGTAGATTATAATATTTAAGGAGAAGTAAATGAATAAATTTGAAGTAGTAAGTAAATATATTGATGGAGATAAGGTTGCAGTTAATCTTCCTGTGCGAGCTACCGCACATAGCGCAGGATATGACTTTACGGCAGCGCAAACAATGGTAATTCCATCATATAAGCATTTAATGGAAGTTCTTTCTGACTATGTCGCTCCAAAAATGCCTTATCCTCTTAAGGATTTAAAAGAAATTGTAAAAACAACTAAACTACAGCCCACTCTAATTCCAACAGGAATTAAATGTCAGTTAGACGAAGGGTATTATCTTGAAATTTCTGTGCGTAGTTCAACGCCATTAAATAACTGGATTATCCTTGCTAATGGTGTTGGAATTATTGATGGAGACTATTATAATAATGAATCTAATGAAGGTGAAATTTTCTTCCAGGTAATTAATCTTTCACCAGTAGATATCGTTATTGAAGCTGGCGATAAGATTGGTCAAGGTATTATTAAAAAGTATGAAGTGGTAGACGATGACAATGCAACAGGTAAAAGAACAGGAGGCTTCGGCTCAACAAATGCATAGTCTCTTGGCTTTAGACCAAGCTAGTCGCGTCAGCGGATGATCGGTCTTTGTTGATGGCGAATTAAAAGATTGAGGTCATCTTACCACTAATCAAGAAGACATAGGAGAACGTCTTGTTAGTATTCATAATTTTATAAAAAATAAAGTCCAAGAGTGAGATGTAGATACAATTGCCTTTGAGGATATACAATTGCAATCATCTGTTGGAAACAATGTAAAAACATTCAAGGTATTAGCAAATGTTTACGGTGTAGTTCTCATGACTGCCGTAGAACTTAATAAAAATTATAAGATCATTCCTTCTTCAACTTGAAAATCTCAATTAAAAATAAAAGGCCGAACAAGACCTGAACAAAAACGCAATGCACAAGAGTTTGTGCTCCAACAGTACAATGTAAAAGCAACTCAAGATGAGTGCGATAGTATCTGTATTGGAACATGCGCGCTGACGCCAAACCGATCGGTTTTCTCGGCAGCCGCAGATAAAGGATTTGATTGGTCAGAATAGAAAAAGGTGATTAACACCTTTTTTATTTTATAAGACAAAAAGGGGAGGTCTAATATGACAATTACAGCAGATGCTATTTTAACATATGTTCTCGTCGCAATTGGTGGCTTTTTAGTTAAATCTGCTTTAGATTGAATTAAAAATACTGGCGAAGAAAAAGTTGATAAAGCAAGAAAATTTGAAGAGCAAACATTAAGAAATGAAATTGAAAAAATTGTAAGAGAATCAAACAAAGTATTTAAAGAGGAGTTGCTTGAAGATATTTCAAAACTTAAAGCTGAAGAATCTAAAAATTATGAATATTGGCAAAAGATGTATTGAGATGCAGTAAATCGCTTGAGTGAAGTACAAAAACAATTTAAAATATTAGAAGAACAAGATATTATTTTTTATAAGTATTTATTAATTGATACATGTAAAGAATATCTGGCTAAAGGTGAAATGACTCAATATCAATTTGATAGATTAACTGAATGATATAAAATTTATAAATCTCTTGGAGGCAATCATCAAGGTGATCTATATTATAAGCGCGCAGTTGCGCTACCAATTGTTGCAAATGAACATGAAAATGAAGAACAAGAGAGACATAGTATATTTGACTATGGTGATCAAATAAAAAATAATGGAACAAAAAAATAGGGATAGCTATAATAAAGCTATCCCTATTTTTTTTATGCTCTTACCGCTTTAATAACATTTACTTGTTCTTGAATTAATTGTGAAATATAGAAATCAATATCTTTATATACTTCATTTAATACAGTAGTCATTTCTTCTGACATTAATTCTTTAATGGCATCAAAAGTTTTATGATAAGCAATATCATGTTCTTCTGGCCCGAAATGACCTTGTTCTCTTAATTCATCAACATATGTTTGATTTGTTGCAATAACGCATGTTTCAACAATACCCATAAGCATATCAGAGTATTTTGAAAACATTTTATTATCAACATTGTCTTGTAATTCTTTCACCTTTTTGCGCATAAATGCAATTCCATAAGTACATAGAATTCCTAAAAGAGGTAAAAGGCAAGTAAAGAAAATATCTTGTAACATTGGTGTGTCTATCATTTTTTCATCTCCTTTGCGCAGTTAGCATTACCCAGCCTCACCACTTGGAGGTTGCGCTTTGAGGCCGCAGGGGTATCAGGGTTCGAACCTGAATAGACGGTGTTGCGTACTACTATAGTTTTCACTACCATTGCTGTTTGTAGTCTGGACTATATCTTTAGCTGTTCTAGCTAGGTGATTATCTAGTCTCTACGGGCTAAATTAGGCTGTTTCTCGAATTCCATTTAACTACTGCCCGGCCGTTACGCTATGCTCTTATAAGTCGCCGATTCGTCCAAGTCTCCGGCCCGGTTATAAGAGGTCCGTAGCACCCAAAATATTCCCTCGGTATTCCCATGCTTTCGTTTAGGGTTCACCGATATCATCACCTTCA